>ENA-ORXI01000496-ORXI01000496.1-sediment-metagenome-genome-assembly--contig:-NODE-496-length-32507-cov-5.760962_pt1 | contig 32507 bp, 28 predicted proteins | sample MGYA00237861_ERZ511468 | MGnify/ENA primary metagenome ERZ511468 (study PRJEB26299, sample SAMN06266213) | sediment metagenome | isolation source: Hudson Canyon methane seep mesocosm | place: USA:Hudson... | reverse complement strand
AATATTGTTAGATACTCGATAGATGAGTACAAAAGCAACTCAGCTATCACACCTCCAGAAAGGTTTCCAGAAGCAGCATCCCCCAAAATTTTTGCAAACTGATTGGTTACTAGAATGGCGAGTAAAATCAATGTAACGCCCAACCATGCCTGGGCAACTTCCCTGAAAAGGTATTGGTTGATTATTTTTCGCATAAACGAAAGATTCCCATTAATCAAAAAATAAGATTCATGCTTATATTTTTATCCCTTTATCATTTACACTACACACAAGATAAAAAAATTACTAGATTGATTCAATTTTCAATAAATATGATCCAGTGATATATTCTTTTAGGTTTTATTTTTTAATTTAGAGAGGGACAGATGAAATTCTCAATTAGTACAACAAAGGTAACGGAAACAAAATCAAGTTGCTTAATTCTTCCAATATTTGAAGATGGCCCGTTAAATAAAGCTCCAAAGTTGATAGATGCTGCCAATGGAGGAATTATATCTGACTTTCGAAAAAACGGAGATATAAAAGGAAAACTAGGTCAGTGCCGGATATTACCCGTCCAAAATAAGCCTTATAAGAGAGTTGTATTGGTCGGTTGTGGTAAATATGAAGAATATTCAGAGAATCATTATAAAAAAGCAATGACCTCTGCTTTGAAAATAATAGCTTCAATTCCAAGCTGCATACCAACCTATTTTTCAAACATTATCGATATAGTACAGAGTTACACTCGGATGAGGTAGTTGAGGGAGAAGATGTTAGCGTTAAGTTTAATATCGCCTCTGATCATAATGGTTATGGTCTTAGCTCTCGGTATCGATTCAATGAAAACTTTATTTTTAAAAAATATGATTTATCCAATACTTCAAACATCAAAAAAGAGTTAACTTCTTTTATACAAGCACTTAAAAACATTGAAGTTGTCTATCTTAATGCGGGTATGTTAGGTAAAATAAAAGAAATCATAGATTTGGATTTAGAAGATTTAAAAGAAACCATGGAACTTAATGTGTATGCCAATAAAGAGTTACTGGATATCTTATCAACCATACAAGTTACAAACATCATCGCTATTTCTTCAGGTGCAGCTGTTAATGGCTCTAAAGGTTGGGCGCCTTACTCATTATCAAAAGCTTCATTAAATATGCTAATCAATTTATATTCAAAAGAAATGACTCAAACAAAACTGCTTTGTGTGGCTCCAGGTGTCATAAAAACACCCATGACGGATTTTATACGATATGAAGTTGATGATTCAAGATATACATCCGCAAAAATATTAAAAGAGGGCGTAATTCAGTCACCTAAAGAAGCCGCACAAAAATTAAATGAAGTTATTCATAGGATGAGCGAATTTGAAAGTGGTCAATTTATTGACGTACGAAATATTTAAATATAATTTAATTGTAACTTTTAAGAAGTTTTGTATATAATAATAAATTATTTTTTATAAGAAGGTTTTATTAAGTATGAATGATAGCGATTTTGGGAAACTTATTTTTAGAATTACAATTGCGGTGTTAATGCTTTTTCATGGTTATGCAAAAGTAAAATACGGGTTGGGATTTATTGAAGGATTACTGCAATCCAAAGGTTTACCACTGTTTATATCATATTTTGTATACGTGGGAGAAGTACTAGCTCCTGTTTTACTCATCCTTGGTTATAAAACAAAACTTGCAGCATTTACCATTATTGCTACAATGCTTAGTGCAATATATTTAGTTTTTCCAAATGATTTACTCACGATTAATAAAGTGGGTGCATTAAAACTTGAGTTAAATTACTTTTTTATATTCACATCTTTAGCATTGATATTCACAGGAGCTGGAAAATACTCTGTTGATAGAAGATAAGTTACCTGAGTATTTTATTGCAATTTCTGTTTTGCTAAATTAATATCTCTTTCATATCGGTACAACATAAATTCAAAAATTGTTGTTCCTTCATTTTTTTGCAAAAACATAAACATTTCAAACATATTATATGCTATTTTAAAAAATCCCATAAATGGGGTAAAGTAACTTAAAAGAGTTGCATATTTTCTATAAGGATAATAATATGTAAATTCATTTTTAAGTTCTTCTAGTGATTCATTCTCTTTATGTAAATCCATTGGGCCTTTTGATTTTAAAGCTCTAAAAATAATGAACATATTTAATATCAACATAAAAATATTTAACTTCCAACCTAGGATAAATATATCTTCATAACTCATACAATTGCCCCCTTATAGGTACATAAATTGTGATAAAAAGATTATTAAAACAACAAACGTAAACGGTAAAGCATGTCCTTTAAAAACAAAGGGGTTGATTTTGAAGAATTTTTGGTTGAAACCTCGAATACCAAGCCATAATCCTAAAAATGCTTTAATCGATAAAAGTATTTGGAACCAACTCATACCATCAACACCAACTTTTCCCATAACTTGACTGATAAGATAAAGCCCTGTAACAACAGCTAATATTAATGACCATGGTACGACTTTTCTAACATGCATCATAATAGATTCTCTGGCTTTTTTATGTTCTTCTTCATTTAGGGTTTGTGGCATTTTTGACATAAAAAACATATCAACAAATAAAAATCCCCCATAAATAAAAGCAAAAAGTAAATGTAATGTGTGAATAGATGTATATAAAATAATGAATCCTTTTAATTTTGTGGAATTGTATCAATTTTTACGTAAAATATCAACTCTCATTGGTTTTACAAAACGTGCAACCCCATCTTTGATGTGAGTATTAAATTTGCTTTGAACTTTATCATATAATTTTTTATCCAATTGATGATTTTGATAGGTTGCTTTAATCAATTTATTTTCAAATTCTTCAAAGCTGTTAAAAACAACACCATCATTAAAAAATATTTCGTCACGCAAAGAATATTGATTATTATCTACAGAGGCTTTAATTGTTTCAAATGCTTTTTGCCTTACTTCTTGTTCATCATGAAACAGTCTTAGTACTTCATTATATTCTCCATGAAAAAGAGGTTCAGAAAGATAAAGTAAACCATTTGGTTTAAGAATTCTATGTATCTCTTCAAGTGCAGCTGCCATTAATTCTTGAGGTACATGATGAAGTGATTTAAACATAAAAACCACATCAAAACTATTGTTTTCAGAAGGTATCTCTTGAGCACCACATGAAATAAACTTTACATTGGGTAAGTCATTGATGAGCATATTTTTGTTATATTGAACATCGTCAATTTCTGCAGCAGTTATATTTCTATTTTCACCACTTTGGGCAATGATTCTCGTAAAGAAAGCTGATCCACACCCCAGTTCTAAGATTTCTTTGTTATCCAGTTCAATACTTTCTATGATTTCATTCTCAGCACATAGTTTAGTTATATTTTCATCAATTAACTTCATAGGTTCCCTTTTGAAAGATAAGGTTTTTTAGTGACTTTTCTTCATCAATACAAGAAAAAGTCTCTAAATTTTCCAATCTTTTTATGTATTTAAATTCATTGGCATGATTTTTAAAAATATCTTTAATATAGTTTGAATCTACATCAGGGCTGTTTGTAGATGAAAGAACCAAACAATTATCACTGGCTAATGTAGGTAATTTTTTAATAATTTTATCATAATCATTAGTAACAACAAAACTTCCTTTTTGGAACGTGGGTGGATCAATAATAATTAAATCATAAGGTCCTGCTTTTTTAATTCTATTCCATGATTTTAAAATATTATAAGGCATAAATTTTACCTCTTTTGTAGAGATATTATTTAAATGATGATTCGCTCGTCCAGTAGTTAACGCACCTTTACTCATGTCTACATTCACAACTGCTTTAGCACCAGCAGATATTGCACAGATACTAAAAGAACACGTATAAGAAAACAGGTTCAAAACTTTTTTATCATTTGCATTTAATCGTATAAATTCTCTGCCGTTTTTCATATCAGCAAAAAATCCCATATTTCTTGAGGACAATAAATTAAGTTTGTATTTTAGACTTGATTCAATTGCATAATAATCGTCAGGTAAATCTCCAAATAAAACCGTGCTTTGTTCTTTTAAAAGATATCTTTTTTGTAGTATCACACAACTGTATTTTAAAGTATCAAAAAATTTTGAAAACAGTTCTAATAGTTTAGATTCTAAGTCTTCTTCAATTTTTGAAAAATAAACAATATATAAAACCGTATCAATAGAATCAACAGTTAAAAACTCCCAGTTTTCATAACACCCTCCTCGTCCATGGAAAAGTCTTTTAAACTCATTTGTTGAAGTTTTTTCGTTTTGTAAAATTAAAGTTTCTAAATCATTTATATTCAATTATGTAGCCTAGCATGCAGTAATATTAATATGTATTTGTGCATAAATTAACGTGATTATATCTAAATAACTATTATAAAAGTTATATTAAAAATAACAATGTTATCATAGGTGTCACACTATTGTTTTGGGAAGAATAATGATACTTAAATACATAATACTTATATCCATCATTTTTAATTGTACTTATGCAAAAGATATAAAACCAGCTTTTATTCTTAAATCAAAAGGTATTGTTAATGATTTTGTCATAGACCAAGCAAAACTCTATGTCGCAAATGATATGGGTTCAATTGAAATTTTTGATTTATACAAACAGAAGTTAATCGATGAAATATTCTTAAAACCTCTAAAAACAGATAGAGGAGATTATATATATGCAAAAATCATCAGTGTGGATAGATATAAAGGCAAAACTCTTTTTGTAAGTACCACAACCCAAGGTTACAGAGACGTTTGGATTCATGATGGGGCTAAACTCAAAAATATTATCAGTTCAAAGAAAAAGTTGACCATAAGAGAAGCCCGATTTATAGATGAAAACAACTTTATGTTAGCAACTGTGGGTTATGAATTGGCTTTGTATAACTCAATTGATAACTACACGTATTATAAGAATCACATAGAACCCAGTGCTTTTTCAGATATACATTTAAGCCCAGACAGAAAAACTATTGCCAGTGCCAGTGAGAGTGGAAAAGTTATGATAAGTGATGTTCAAACAGGGAAACTAATAAGAGAACTGGAATCGCAAAACGTGGATAATATCTACAGTGTAGCCTACAGAAAAAATACAGTAATCACAGGTGGAAAAGACAGACGAGTGGGTGTCTATCAAAAAAATGAAAAAGCATATCATATTAAAAGCAATTTTTTTGTGTACAGTGTCAGCTTAACTCCCAATGCCAAATTTGGAATTTATTCAAGTGGAGAAGATAATGATTTACAACTTTTTAATATCAAAACAAAACAAAAAACAGATAAACTCATCGGTCACAGTGCTATTCCTACAACGATTAAATTCATAAATAACAAAGAACTCTTCTCAGCAGGTTATGAAAATAACATTTTTTACTGGAAGTTATATTAATAAAAACTTTCTATATTTATAAATTTTGTGACATTGATTATTACATCTTTATCTTATAATTATATTCCTCTTGAAACTAAGGATACAAAGTGAAACAATTATTACAACTTATGATTATCAGTATTACGACTTTTTTCTTCATTGGCTGTTCAACAAATCAGACACCAATTAATAAACCAAAAGAAAAAAACTTAAGCTTAGATGTTGGATTATATTATTATGTTCCAAGATTAGAACAGTTTAAAAAAGCCATCACATCACAATGGAATAAAAAATACCCACACGTAACACTTAATTTTCAGGACTGGTGGAAGGGTGGTTACGAAAATGAACCTACAAGTTTAGATGTGTTTGTATTTGATGCTGCTTATTTAGATGATTATATTCATAAGGGATATTTATTGTCTTTAAAAAAACAAGAAATTAACGATTTTGATGATTTATTATCGTATGCAAAGCAAGGTGTTCGCAAAAATAATACCAAGGAGTATTATGGCATCCCACAAATTGGTTGTGGAACACTGCTTTTTTACAGAAAAAAAGACAGTGAACTTAAAAAAGCCAAAACATTATCAGATATAACCAACACACTGGGACAATGTACTTATGATTCAATTGTACCTCCTCAAAACATTGGATTAATGATGGACTTTTCAAGTAAAACAACCAATGGTGATTATTACCTCGAAGCCACTCAAGACATTTATGGGAAATATACGCCTAACCCTCCAAAGGCCCCCAGTCAAAAGTTATTGAACCCGTGGCCAATAAGTAATATTTCACTTCTTAGACAAACAACAAGTGCAAAACATGCAACCAATTCAACAATAAACAGAGCCAAAAAATTCTCACAAGGATATGGAAGAGCTTACGTGGGATACAGTGAGTCCATGTCCAGTTTAGATGAAAAAACAAGAAAAGAAATTGAGTTTAAATATTTGCCTTTTTCCAATAACAATAATGTCCATCTTTTTTATTCAGATATTGCAGGAATCAACCCAAGAGTTGTTGATAAAAATATGAAAAAATATGCAATTGAACTTCTAAATATGTTAACATCAACTAAGACTTTTGTAGAGGCAACAAGAGCTACTAAACAGAATCCTGTAGCACAATATTTATTGCCCGTTAGACATAATACCTTTAAAGAATTATCAAAAGAATATCCTTTATACAATAAATTGTATGATTTAATCACAGTAAATGATCCCAAATTATTTAGATTGGGAGTGGGTGCAAATGGGTGGTTGGAAAAGAATAAAGAGATCATTACAAAACAAATCTTTGAATACAATCAATGTAAGGAGTAACAACAGAACTGTATTTATAAACTAAATAGTAGAAATATTTGTTAATATCTAACCTTGAACAAATGAACACAATGCTTTTATAATTAGTATTTTTATAGTATTTTTTATCTATATACTTTAAGTATAGTAAAGGAATCTATTATGAATGATATGAGTATTAAAACCTATAGATATAGAGTTTTTATTAAATAAGATAAATAAAGTTTATTAAAAAATATCACAAAAAAACAATTGATTATAACCTAAGGAATGAATGATGAAAACTATAAGTATTTCAGTTTTAGCAGTACTATTTTTTTCAGGTTGTAACAGTAATGATATTTCAACACTGTCCAAAAATGAGTGTAGAAAACAAGGATTTAAGTATAAGACAAAAAAAAGATTTAATTATAGAAGTGGCAAATATGATATTCAATCTATTTGTTATAAAAGAGCATAAAATTAAAATCTAATCATTAGTTAAAGTTTAAATTTTTAGGTTCTCCAAAAAAATACCCTTGTGAATAATCTACTCCTATGGTGTTTAAAATATTAAATATATTTTCATTCTCAACATATTCAGCTACAGTTTTTATATTTTGCTTCTTAGAAAAAGCTGTTATTGTTTCAACAAGATTTCTTGCAAACGCATCTGTTTCAATATTTTTAATCAGCGTTCCATCAATTTTAATGATATCTGGCTCAAAAATCAGTAATCTTTCAAAATTTGAATAGCCTGCTCCAAAATCATCAATTGCGATTTTCACCCCTTGGGTTTTAACTTTTTTTATAAAATTTTTAATCACGTCAAGATCAATTACATTTTCATCTTCAAGTAATTCTAATATTATTTTGTGTGCATGCTTTTTATTTTCATGTAAGAGTTTAAAAAATATTTTTCGTGTTTCTTCTTGCTCAATATCTGACATTGAGATGTTTATCGAAACCTCTGTATTTAGTTTATCCAAGATACCAAATGTATTATTGAGTACACGGTTGGTAATTTTGTTGTAATAACAACTTCCTTTAGCAATATTTAAAAAAGCGCACGGTTTTAATATATTGTTATTTTCATCAATTAATCTGACTAAGGATTCATATTTTTCAATGGTACGTGTTTTATTATTAATGATGGGTTGAAAGTATGAAATAATATTAAAATTGTCTAATGCCACTTTTACCATTTTTATCACATTAATATTTTTCATTGCCAAGTTGTGTTCTCGTAAACATGCATCATTAGAATTATGTACAATTTTATTTTTTGATATTGCTTCTTCCAGGCCATATTGGGCATCATCAAACAACTTATGATTGCCATAAGAGAATGATAAAACGATGCTAAGTTCATCTTTAAACTCATCAATTTCTAAAATGGCACTGTTTGTTTTTTGGACAATTTCATCAAAATAATCTTCTACATTTTTATTTATTCTCATAAAATTATGAAAATTGCATAACAGTGCATATTTACCAGCTCCCAGATGATATAATCTTTTAAAAATATCTTTATCGGGCAAGTTAGATAGCAATACTTCAGTAAAAACATCTTGGGCTTTTTTGATCAAATTATTACTGTAAAATTCCTCTAAAATATCATACTCTTTGATTTGTATCAGTGCTAAAATAGACAAACCATTACTTTCAATATTATTTGTTAGCCGACATTTTTCACTTAATTTTTCTGAAATATTCAGACCAAAACCTATATACTCTATAATATTTTTATTTTTGTCTAAAATCGGAATAATTACAGTTTTTACATAATAAGCTTTTCCATTTTTTGTACTGTTTTTAATAATTCCTTCCCATTTTATTTTCTTTTTACTGATTGTATTCCATAAATCTTCAAAAATACTTGCTTTATTATCCTGATGTCTTACAAGTTTATGATTTGAGCCAATTAATTCATTTTGTGAATACTCTGAGACGTCACAAATATTATTATTTGCGTATGTAATGACACCTGCTATATCAGTTTTAGAAACAAAAACATCATTGTTTTTTTTATCCACATATTGACCAAAAATATCATATTTTTTATCTGTAATATATTTCATTACGGTTTCTTTGATTTGCTTTAACAGTGTGTTTTCGCAACTTCCTTCAAGTAAGTATCCATCAATTTTCAAATCTATACTTTTTAACAAATCTCGTGAGTTTAAACTATTTGTTGCAAAAAAGGTCAGTTGATTTTGATTTAATTCTTTTATTTGTTCCAGAAAGCAAAAGTTATCTTCTTGATAACTGTCTTTACACAAAACAATATCAATTTCATTGTTATTGATTATGTTTAGTGCATCTGCTTCATTTTTAATAACCAGAGTATTTGTAAAATTTTCAGTAAAAAAATTCCCAACATCTGAGTTTTCAAAATTTCCCACTATAAGTACGATAAGACAATCAATATCTGCTATTTTGTTACATGAATTCATTATTGGATCCTTCATTAAATTAAATTATCCTCTAGGGCTAAGTATTTTAAATCTAAAATTTGATTTTTGGCTAAACCATTCAATTTTTTTAATTCTTGTTCTTTTGTTTGTAGTTGATTATAATAATAAGTCAATTTATACGCTTTTTTAATTTCAAGTAATAAACAATCTAAATCTGAAGGATTAGTCACAATATGATTAATTCCTAAGCTTATTAAATCCAGTATATCTTTTGAGTTTTGATTTGTAAGCATAACAACACAAGGTAAATTAGGAGATTCACTTTTAATTTTTTCTAAAAACTCCACTCCATTAACTACAGGAATATTTGAGTTGGTCACAATGATATCAATTTTAATAATTGAAAATAAATCTAACGAATCCAGTATATTTTCACTGCAAATTATATTTTTAAAGAATTTTTTTAAATATTTATTTGTTTTATTTCTAATTTTATCATCACATTCAACATACAAAACAGTAGCTGTTTTTAATGCATCATTAAATTCATTTGAATACATATCAATATTTTTCACAAATAACTCCTTAAATAAACAATAACCAATCGATTATTTATTAAGAAATTATACTCGAGAAAAATACTATAAAAATACTATTTAATATATGTTTATTCTGTATCCAAACCCATATACGTTTTCAATATCCACAGAGGGGATTTTTTTTCTAAGTCTGGCCATAATATTATTGAGGTTTTTCACATCAGGAGAGTTGTATTTTTCGTCCTTCCATACATATGCAATCAGTTCTTCCACGGTCCTTGTTTTTTCTGTTATTTGTAAAAGAAAATCAATAATTAAAATCTCTTTTTTTGATAATTTTATGTCATTTTCATTGATTGTTAGTTTTTTTAATTCTTGATTCCATGAACTATTTTCATTTAACTTTACAATATTTGTTGAAACATTTTTTTCTTCACTGTTTTTAAAATAAATATCTTTAGTAATATTAAAAATAACTCTTACAAAATTATTGATTTCAATTGGTTTTGTGATAAATTGAGCTATTCCCATATTAACCAACTCTATTAAAAATGTTGAATCACTGTGTGCAGATAATACAATCAATGCTTGATCTTGATTTTTTTCATATATCATTTTAGAAAGCTCAATTCCATTTAACTTTGGCATTTTTATATCTGTAATAATTAAATCATAATTCTTTTTATTTACATCATAATAATTGATATATTTTTTATATCCATCATCTCCATCTACACATACATCAACATGGGTGAATATACCTAATAATAAATCATGGATTTCTTTTCTGATATTTTCATCATCTTCTACAAATAAAACAGTAATATCTTTTGCATATTCTTCTAATAATATATAATCTATCATCTCTCACCAGCTTATTAATTTATATAAGAATTATACTATATTTGTTATTATTTTATATCAAATAAATTACGGATTTTTAATGAAAAACAACAACTCAGATTTTTTTAATGATATCAATCAAGTTTTAGACTCAACGATAGAAGGAATTCTTATTTTAGAAAATGGTTTTATTGTAAATATCAATAATTCTTTAATTAATATCTTAGGTTATGATAAAAAAGATGATGTAATAGGTAACCTAGCAGCAGGTTGTTTAATGCCTTCATCAAAAGAAACATTTATCCAATATAATAATAATATGTTTCAAGAAATATCACTGTTATCTAAAGAGGGGAATTCAATTCCAGCACTCATTCAAATAAAAGATATTCAAGTTAAAAACAAAGATTTTAAAATGGTATCTGTTTTGGATTTAACTGAATTAAAAAAGAAAGAATCACTGCTTATAAAACAATCACGACTGGCAGCTATGGGTGAGATGATTTCAATGATTGCACATCAATGGAGACAACCATTAACTGCCATAAGTGCTGCAATTATAAATTTAAAATTAAAAATTTCTATGAATAAAGTTGATTTAGACTTTTTTGATTCAAAAATGGATGAAATTAACTCTTATTTGCAATATACCTCAGGAACCATTGATGATTTCAGAGATTTTTTTAAAAATGACAAAATCAAACAACACTTTTGCTTAAATGAATTAGTAAAAATTACTACAGATTTAATACTTCCTTCTTTAAAAGCGCAAGACATCAAAATAACTATTGAAGATAAAAAATTAAATAAGCTCTATTTATATGAAAATGAATTATTACAAGTTATTCTAAATATTATCAATAATTCAAAAGATGCTTTTTTAGATAATAATACAAATAATCCACAAATAAACATAACTTTTTTTGAAAACAAATCTGAGCAACATTTGTTAATTGAAGATAATGCAGGAGGTATTCCTCAAAATATCATTAATAGAGTATTTGAACCCTATTTCTCTACAAAAAGTGATTTAAATGGAACAGGATTGGGTTTATATATGAGTCAAATAATAGTTGAGAAACATTGTAATGGAAAAATATTGGTTAATAATACACAAGAAGGATGTTGTTTTAAAATTGTAATTGGTAAATAAATACAATAAGAGTTTAACCCTATTGTATTTATTATAAAATCAAAATTATATTTTTGTTTAAAAGCTTTCCCACTCATCATTACTTGAGGTACCTATTATAACCTTATTGATTGTTTTTGAAGGTACTTCCATTTCAACATGAGGTTCATTGACATCATATTTAGCCACATGTGTTAAATTTTTATTATCTATTTTTGTTTGATTTAAACTTACAAATACTTCTCTGATATCATTTTCTAATGTTTTAGATATCTTAGACAATAATTCATTTGAACTGTTTTGACTGCTTTCATTAACATAATTTTGTACACTTTGATGAACATTTTCATGCACCTCTTTTAACTGTTTCCAGTTACTCGTAGTTGTGAATTCTTTTTTGTCTTTTTCTTGTTCATCTATCCAATGTCCCAGCTTACATTCGTGGTGTGTTTTAACTTTCCAAGTTGTTCCAGTGCCTAATTTTGAGAAGTTTTCATCTTTAAAACTAATATGACTTAGTTTTAATTGATTTGTTAAATAAACCATATCTATATCATGAACTTGATCTTTTGCTTTTTCTTTAAATGTAGCTTTATCCCCTGCACTGATTAGCTTTTGTGACAGATGATTAACCGCATTGGTCAATTCAGTTATTTGCGCAGCTGTTGTTGCATTTTCTTGAGTATTTCTATCTAACATTGATATGGCATCATTAATTTGATTTATGCCTTCAGACTGTTCATGACTGGCGGTATTTACATCTTCAATCATCTCTTTTGTTTTGGTGATTTTTTCATTTAATTCATCATAACCAACAATCATTTGTGAGGCAATTTCTTTTCCATCTTGTGATTTTGATGCTGCATCTTCAACCAATGCTTTTATCTCTTTTGCTGCATCAGATGATCTTGACGCAAGATTTCGCACCTCTTGTGCAACAACAGCAAATCCTTTGCCGGACTCACCTGCAGTTGCAGCTTCCACCGCAGCATTTAAAGATAAAATATTCGTTTGAAATGCAATTTGATCAATGATGTTAGTTGCTTCATTAATCAATCTTACTTTTTCATTTATTTCTTCCATTGATGATGTTGTTTTATGAGCTAACTCTTGCCCTTGAGATGCTTTGGAAGTCAGTTCATTTGCCATATTTTTCATATTGGATGTATTTTCTCTACTGTTGGCAATATTACCTGATATCTGCTCAACAGCAGCAGCTGTTTCTTCAAGTGAAGCAGCTTGTTCATTTGAAGCTTCTGAGAGTTGTTTAGATACTTTGGTTAAAGTATCAATATTAGTTGTTAATTCACTTCCACTTAACATAATCATAGCTAACAGTTCTGATACATTATTTCCAATTGCTCTAGTGCCTGCTGCTATTGAACCAATAGAACCTCCCGCATCACCAATATCTAAATCATTGGTAAAATTACCATGCCCAAATTTCATTAAGGCTTGTAGGATATTATTAAGTTTACTGTTTAGATCACCAATCATATCGTTCATAGAATTTTTAAGGTCATTAATACCTTCATTATTTGCATTTTGCTTAATATTATAAGAGAAAAATCCATTTTTTACTTTTGCCACAACATCATTAACTTCTGTAATAACTATCTGATCTTGTTTTAATCCATCCTCAATTATTCCAATATATTTATTGAAGTTATCTGCAATTTCTTTTATTTCATCTTTTGAGTCAAGTTCAATTTTATTTGAAGATGAATTAGAATTATTTGAAAGATTGATAATTCCATTATTAAGTGATTTTAATGACTGGGAGATATTTCTATTGGTAATTATTCCAAATAATATACTGATAAATATTGACGATAATGCAAGTGTCAAATCAAATATAAAATTTTGGTTTGATACTGTTTTTAAGTTTGTCACATTATTAATCAAAGAAGTGGCTAAAAAGTCATCCACATTTTTTAAAAGATTAATTTTTTGAGTAATTGATTGAAACCAAAAAGTTGAATCAACAGCAAATTTTTCATTTTTATTAAGTAATTTTTTTCTCATATTATTCACTTGGCTGATGGCATCATTTTGAAGAAGATTGGAATAATACTCTTTAGATTTTTTATTTGCATAAAGTAAAAAACTTTTCATATAAGAATCTTGGGCAGCAATAATACTGATGAGTTTTATTTTCATTCCATTTTTATATTTATCATTTGCAAAAACAGATGCACCTATAGCTCTTTCAATACCCGCTCTCTCTTTAGAAAGTAAAAAACTTGAATAAGCAATAATTTCTTTTGTAATAACGGGATCATTGGATACTTTTACAGTACTTGATATAGTATTAAGTAATGCAGTATTTATATTTGTATAATATGAGATTGCATTAGTTGCTTGTATATTAAATTTATCAATTTTAATTCTGGTTTGATTTAAGTTATCAAATTTTGCAAGTACATTTTGTAAAATTTCATTTGATTCATTACTGATAATATTTAAGTGAATCATTGTAAGGTTTTGTTTTAAGTCTTTAAGTTTTTCATTTGTCAATTCTCTTTGATTATTTAACTCATTACTAAATTTTCTACCTGAACTCCCCAGGTATCCAGCAGTAAAACCTCTCTCTTTTTGGGTTTCATGAACCAAAGCAGATATCTTAGTATTTAATACAGACAAGTCATACAATTTTTCCATATTTTGCGATATTTCGTATTGTGACTTAACAGCTATTGTAGAGAAAATTATAATTACTGATGTAGGTATTACAATCAATAACAACAATCTCATCTTAATACTCATATACTTTAAAAAACCAAACATTTCTCATCCTTAAATTAAAGTTAATCAATATTACTAATCATAAGTTTATAGTTCTCTTAAAGAAAATTACTTATTAATAACATTTTAGTGACAATAATTTTTTCAACTACCTTTAAATGGATAGCAGAAGGCCTTATTAAATAAATATAATAATTATTAAAATTTGCATAATAAATTATATTTCATTACAGATATACTCATTTGTAACTTATTTTTTATATTTATTGATTTATTTTTTAGGAGTTATTTGTTTTTGCATGAAAAAACAGTTGTTTTCATTTTCATATTCAGTTGAATTAGATTCTATCTCAAAACCTAATTTTTTATATAAATTGATGGCTATACTGTTATGTTTGTAAACAAACAATGAATAATTTTGATTTGTATCTTTATACTTTTGGAATAATGATTGTATAAGTTTTAATCCCAAACCAGAACTTCTTTTTTTGGGATTAACAATAACTCTACCAATATGAGAACACCCAAATTTATCAAAAATTTGTATAAATCCCAATAATTCATTATTTTGAACCAGCGAGTACGAAGTAATAATATTAAAGCCAATGTCTTTTTTAAATTGATCTAAAGTAAAAGGGAATCTAACCAATGGTCCACCCCAATTTTTTATTTCAACTTGTGTTTTAAACCAAGAGGATAATTCCAAAATATCATTTTCTTTTGTAACTCTAAATTCCAACGGGTACCTTTATAAAACAAAAATAGTATATGTCAGTATTTTATACTAAACTTTATAAAATACTGACATGAAAACTTATTTATTTGCAAGGTTTGCTGATACAAAATCCCAGTTAACCAAACTCCACCAATGTTCCAAATAATCAGGTCTTACATTTCTGTAATCAATATAGTAAGCATGTTCCCAAACATCACAGGTTAATAAAGGGAGTAACCCATCACCCAATGGTGTTTGTGCATTCACGGTTGTTACTATTTTAAGAGCCCCAGCTCCATCTAATACCAACCATACCCATCCTGATCCAAAATGAGTTGTTGCTTTTGTAATAAATTCTTCTTTAAATTTATCAACAGAGCTAAAAGTATTTATAATCATTGTTTCTAAGTTTGCCGACATTTTTGTATCATTTGGCGTTATACTATTCCAGAAAAAATCATGATTGTAAATTTGAGCAGCATTATTAAAAATACCACCATCTGCTTCTTTAACAATTCCAACCAAATCTAAGTTTTCAAACTTGGTTCCAACAATCAAACCATTTAGTTTAGTGACATACGTTTGATGATGTTTATCATGATGATAAACTAAAGTTTCTTTAGACATATGAGGCTCTAATGCATCATAGGCATAAGGTAAATCCATTAATTCATGTTTCATTATTAATCCTTTAAAAATGTTGTAATACTCATCAAATAAAGATTACTCCAAATCGATTAAAGTATTTATTATCATTTGTGATTAAGTATTAAATTAAAGAAAGAATCAATCAATGGTAAAAGAACAGGACATGCAGTAATAATCAACTACTTTCGTATAGAGGTCGCTGTAAGAAAAATATAGTTTTTACCCGTTAGTGTAACACGGAACTTTTTTTGCTGTAAATATTTCTTACAAAAATAAGCATCTTTATAAAGCAGTGACATTTCAGAAAAAGAATAATTTTTGGCCTTTGCTCCATATATCATTTCGCCATCCATCCATCTGCAATTTGGAAAACCCAATATCAATGCACCTTCTTTTTTTAAGTGATTTTGAATTAAAGACATAAATATCAATTTAAAATCTAAACTTGAACTTTGTAGCGTTCCAATACTGATTATTAAATCAAATCTATCTAAGTTTAAACTATCTAAATCATTAATATCATGTGTGATAAATCTAATATTTTCATCTTCAAACTTATTAGATGCCATTTTTATGGCTGAAGAACAATAATCAATACCTATTAATTCCAGATTTTTAAAATTTGAAGCATACTTTTTAATAACTTCAAATTCATCACCGCTGTTTATTCCCAGATTAAGTATCCGTATTCTTTTATTGACATCTACATTCTTTAATGCTTTTAAATAGTGAAATAAAAATGCAGGTTCTTCATTTTTATGAATATCTGAAAAAGTCGATTCCACACCGTATTTTTCTTCTTTTTGTTCATTACTTTTGTGGAAAGAATCATTTAAATTTAATTTTTCAAAACGCATACGCACCAGATTTTCATTGACTAAAATGGGTGTTAGCATTTTACAAAAGAGTAGCTCAGCTAAGTCTGTCCAAGCTTTATACCCTCTGTAGATATAACTTATATTATTTAATATTATATTCGTACCTGCGTATTGTGACGAATCTAAATCAGGATTTAGAACTTCAAATTCAATTATTTCGTTTTCTTTTAATAAATCTAAATTCGTCTCTAAAATATTCAATATTTCAAATAACTCTTCATGGGTAAATTTCAACATCATACTTCTTTTTATTTGGTATTTTATTTTTGTATTATACAAAAATTTGATATACTTAACATATGAAAATAAGACTTGGTACCTTTAACCTCTTTCAATTTGTTGAACCTCCCTACTCTTGGTATGTAAAAAAAGACAAATTTACATCTTTGCAATGGGAAGAAAAAACGACTTGGATTAAAAATCAAATTATCAAAATGGATTGTGATATCATTGGATTTCAAGAAGTTTTTTCAGCATCAGCTTTGCAAAAAATAGTTTTTGATTTGGGTTACACCTATTTTGAAACCGTTGAAACGGCACGAGTGGATAAAAAAAATGACAAAGTATATGTAAGTACTACAGTTGCAGTTGCTTCAAAATATCAAATTACCCAACTCTTAGATGTAGAAGCGAATATCACCAGTATCAAAAAACATAATTTTGATGGTTTTTTCAAATTTTCCAGAGTACCAATTAAAGCCAGAATTATGTTACCTAATGAACAAGAAATTCTTGTATACGTATGCCATTTAAAATCTAATTGGCAAAATGAATTTGAATATATTTTTACAAAAAATGACTCCTTGGAAGACAAAAAAAAGCAAGTCAACAAAGCGTTAAAAGACAACTACTCAGAATCTCTCAAACAAAGACTTTGTGAGGCATCATCGCTGTTTTTTGACATCAATAAATCAAAGAGTTTACCCATTATTTTAATGTGTGACTTAAATGATAGAGAGTTCTCATTAACTATTGATGCCCTCACCAACAAAACATACCACTATGATTCAAAAAAAGATAATTATCTGCTTGTAGATGCCTATAAACTTTATGATAAAAAAATCTATAATCCTCATCCTGAACAAAAAGAAATAAAAAGAACATCTACGAGTTATTTTGCGGGAAAAGGTAATGTCCTTGATTATATTTTCATATCAAAAGATATATGTAAAAATGATCTTAATACAATAAGTTCTTATGAAATATTTGATGATCATTTACAAAAAAATCAAAATGGTTCTTTAGTTCAAAGTGATCATGCTCAAGTCGTATGTGAAATTACTTTTTCGTAACATTTTCTAAATAATTAAATATTGTATATTTTAATAACTTTTATTAATTTGTTTTATAATATAATTTAGAACTAATGACTTTATTTACAACTTAAGGTATCTTTTTACATACAGGTGTAAAGAAAGATAGTGTGTGAAATTAATTATAATGAGTGTTGTCTAACAGGATGAATAATGGCAAAAGTTAAATTTACTGAACCTAAAATCAAAGAAACCAATGAATTAGAACCATGGAAAGTGCTCATAGCTGACGATGATATTGAAGTTCATAGTGTTACTAAAACGGTACTAGAAAAGTTCAGATATTTAAACAGATCATTAAAATTAATCAGTAGTTATACTGGATTAGAAACTATTGATGTATTAAAAGAACAAGATGACATTGTTTTGGTTTTGTTAGATGTTGTTATGGAAAGTGACGATGCTGGATTAATAGTTGTCAAAAAAATAAGAGAAGAATTACATAATAATTCCTTACAAATAATCCTAAGAACAGGACAAGCAGGTAAAGCTCCCGAACAAGAAGTTGTTTCCAATTATGCAATCAATGACTATAAAGAAAAAACAGAATTAACTTCACAAAAACTCTATACTTCAATCATAACCGCCATCAGATCCTATGAAAACATCAAATCTTTAGAATCCAGTAAAATTGAAATTGAAAATTTAAATACAGAAATAGTAGAAACTCAAAAAGAAGTTGTATTTAGAATGGGTGCCATTGGGGAAGCCCGAAGTAAAGAAACGGGAATGCACGTTAAAAGAGTAGCAGGCTACTCAAAGCTTTTTGCACTGTATTTAGGTATTCCTGAACGTAAAGCTGAAATACTCAAGCAAGCCAGTCCCATGCATGATATTGGTAAAGTTGCTATACCCGATAGTATCCTAAACAAACCGGGGAAACACACTCCTGAAGAGTTTGAAATCATGAAAACACATGCACAACTCGGGTTTGAAATGTTGGAAAATTCAAATAGAGCTATTTTAAAAGTTGCAGCAATTGTTGCACATGAGCATCATGAAAGATGGGATGGTAAAGGATACCCTAGAGGTTTAAAAGGCAAAGATACTCATGTTTATGGACGTATAACAGCCGTTGCAGATGTATTTGATGCATTAGGAAGCAACAGGGTTTATAAACAAGCTTGGGATGATGAAAAAATATTTGATTTTTTTAAAGAAGAAAGAGGAAAACATTTTGATCCTGAAATAATTGATATTTTCTTTGACCATTTAGATGAGTTTTTAGATATACGCAACAAATACAAAGACTATTAGGCTAAATCTTTTAGTTTCATTAAGACAAATTTTAGTTTTATTTTAAAAATTAATTATATATAATAATATGTACTTAAAATAATTAAGACTAAAATATCTACAAGTTGTAGCAAACTATTGCCCTACAGCTTTTGTTTTTTAAAATTTTATTAATATTACACTACTTACATCAGTCTTACATCTTAACCTATTATACTTTCGGCTGAAAAATTAATTATTATTAACTTTAAAAAAGCAGGAATTAGTATGAAAATATTACTATTAATTTTATTTTTTGTGAATTTACTTTTTTCAAATCAAATGACTTTAAAAATTGCCATAAATAAAGATATGATTCCTTATTCATATATAGATGAAACAAATAGACCCAATGGATTGTTTGTTGAATACTGGCAACTTTGGGCAAAAAAAAGCAATCAAAAAATAGAATTTATTCCTTTTTCAAGGAGTGAGAGTCTAAAAGCGTTAAAAGAGAAAGAAATAGATATTCATTCTGGATTATTGGGATATGATAAATCCAAAAAAGATATCAACTACATAAAACAAACTTTTAATTCAAAATCCTATATTTACATCAACAAAAAGAATAAAAACAAAATACAATCAATTAAAGATTTAAATAATAGAACCATAGGTTTAATATCTGATTCATATTTCAACTCATATATTAAAAAGAAATTTCCCAAAATAAATATTAAACCATTTAAACAATCAAAAGATTTAATACGTGCTCTTCATCATGAAGAAATTGATTCATTTATAGATGATTCTCTAGTGACGTGGATTGAATCAATAAGAGAGTTTAATTTTATAAACACATTTAAATTACCCAACTTTGAATTAGACAATTGGTTTTATGCCTCCACTGCAAAACAAAATAAAGAATTAACTGCTATCCTACTAGAAGGAATGAGTAAAATATCAAATGAAGAAATTATAAGCTTAGAAGAAAAATGGATTATTGATGAGGAGTTAAGATATTTCAGTAAAAAAGAAAAAGCACAAGTTTTCTCAAATAAAAAAGAACAAAGCAAAGAAACAGATAATTTATTTACCAGAGAAGAATTAAATTATATAAAGAATTCACCTATTTTGATTATAGGGGTTGATGATTGGGCTCCAGTTTATTTTCTGGATAATTATGACAAACTCAATGGAATATCTGCAGAGTTTTTTACCCTAATAAGTAATGTTTCTGGACTCAAATTTAAAGAATCAGAAGGGACATGGGATGAAAATCTCAATAATTTCAAAAATAGAAAAATAGATATTTTACCTGCTGTTTTCTATACAAAACAAAGAGAAAAATACGGAGAGTTTTCTAACAGTTATTTTGATATAAGAACTTCACTTTTCGTTAAAAGTAAAAACAATGATATAAAATCTTTTCCAGATTTAATAGGTAAAAAATTGGCCATTTTAAAAAGTGATGCCAGAGTTAATAAGGTAAAAAAAATACACAGAGATATTAAAATTATTGAAACATCTGGGATTAAAGAGTCTATTTTTATGTTATTAAATAATGAAGTTGATGCCATATTGGAATCAGATATTATTGTACAACATCTACTAAAAAAAGAGATGATTTCTGGAGTTAAACTTGTTTTTCAAAATACGATTAAAAGTAATTCCATTCATATTTTTTCTAAAAAAGACGATATTGTTTTGCAATCTATTTTACAAAAATCACTTCACAGTATTACCAATACAAACAGAGATGAAATTATAAAAAAATGGTTGAATTTATATATAAAAAAAGATGCAAGTATAGCCTTTGGAGTGGGAAGAGAGCCCTATACTTTAAACAAAAGATATTTAAAAGGAATAGAATACGACTTAATTAAAAAAATACTGCATCAAAGTGACCTGACCATAAAAAACACAAATAATCTGCCCCAAAATGACCTTGAATATCTACTAAAATATAATAATAAGTTTGATATGGTTGTATCTGTAAAAGAGAAAAAAGATGGCTTTTATTATTCAAATAACTTTATAAACTCCCAAAATGTAGCAATATCAAGAATTGAAGATAATATACACATAGATAGCATACAAGATTTAGCAAACAAAGAAATTATGGCTTTTAATAGAGCCTATAAATATTTAGGTGATGAATATAATAAACTGTTTAATCCACAAAATGAACCCATTACCTATATGGAAGTGGGACTACAAGAATATCAAGTCAGAGATTTTTTAGAAAAAAAAGCAGAGGTTATTATTATAGATATCAATATTTTCAAATGGTATTTAAAAAAATTTACCAATGAATCAATCAATAACTATAAAATACACTCTATTTTCTCAGACAAAGACTCATATAAAGTTGCTTTTAGAGATAAAAACATGCGTGATATATTCAATATAAATTTAAAAAAAATAAAAGATTCAGGAGAGTATGAAGAAATTTTTAATAACTATATACAATACGATATAGAAGCAAAAGTTAAAATAAATTCATTAATTGCATCCATTATTTCTAAATATATTTTTTCAGACGAAGTTATGAAATTAGATGAAATTGTTGAATCATTTTCACAAATTGAATATATCAATAAAATTGAAATATTTGATAATGAAAACAACCTTTTATCTACAAATACCAATAAAGAATTTAAACTATCCACAATACAAGATAGCTTTTATTTAATAGATGCGAATCCACAAAAAGTGGGATATATCAAAGTATATTTCGATGAAGATAAATTAAACCAATTTGTAAATAATTCACAATTAATACCTAATCTTGAAATTTTCCAAAAACTTTCTTCTTACTCTTATATAAAAGATACCTATAAAAGATTTGACTACTATCCAAAAAAATTAATTTTCACTAAAAAAGAGAAAAATTTTATTAAAAACAATCCTATATTGACATTTTCCCAAATAAATTGGCAACCATTATCAATAATCACTAAAAATGAATTCAGTGGAGTATTTGCGGATTACCTTAAAATTATTGAAAAGAAAACGGGTATTGAGTTTAAATATTCAAAAGCAAATACATGGAAAGAAGTACTCAATAAATTTGAAAAAAATGAAACAGATTTAATGGTAGGTGTCAGCAATAATGCCAAAAGCCTAAATCTGGGATTGATTTCAAACGAATTCACTAATTTTAATTATTCAATAGTTACAACCAAAGATGCTCCTTTTATTAATGGATTAAAGGATTTGGAAAAAAAAATCATAGTCATACCTAAAGGCTATTCTTCTAACACTATGATTAAAATAAAATATCCCAATATACAAATACTTGAAACCAAAGATATCAATGAAGCTTTAACTTTCGTATCTCAAGGCAAAGCCTATGCTTTTGTTGGACATATTGCAGTGTCGGTATTTAATATTAAAAATCATTTTCCAGAACTTAAAATAGCAGGAGTTACTGAAGAAAGATTCAATCATCATTTTTTAGTACAAAACTCTCAGCAAGAACTTTTATCAATTTTAAATAAAGTATTATCTTCAATTAGTAATAAGCAAAAACAAAATATTAAAGACAAATGGATTAAAACTAAAGTTACAACTGCAGTTGATTATTCCTTGGTTTTAAAGATTGTAATTATTTTTACTTTTATTATACTGATTGTATTGATTTTCGCAAAAAAACTTGCCATTGCAAAAAGACAAATAGAAATTTCAAACAAAAAATTAAATAAAAATTTAGATACTTTAGTAAAAACACAAGCACAATTAGTAGAATCAAAAAAAATGGCCAGTTTAGGTGGCTTGGTTGCTGGTGTTGCGCATGAAATTAATACGCCTGTTGGTACAGGATTGACAGGTATCACATATTTTTCAGAAATCACTGAAGAAATCAAAAAGGAATATGAATCAGATAATATGAGTCAAGAAGACTTTGAAAGATATTTAAAGACTTCTAGCGAATTGGCAAGTAGTATATACAAAAATCTCTATAGAACAGCAAATTTAGTAAAAAGTTTTAAACAAATTGCAATTGACCAAACCAGCGAGGAAAAAATTGAATTCAATTTCAAAAAAAATATAAATGACATTTTATTAAGTATCAATAATATTATTAAAAAAACAAAAATAGTTATTAAAATAGAATGTGACAATGACTTGACTATTAACTCATACCCAGGATGTTTTTCTCAAATCTTTACAAACCTAATAATTAATTCAGTAAGACATGCGTATAGAAGAGATGAACAGGGGAATATTCTCATTGAAGTTGTAAAGAAAAATGATATCTTAACAATTGTATATAAAGATGATGGACAAGGAATTGAAGAAAAAAACATCGATAAAATATTTGAACCATTTTTTACTACAAACAGGGAAGAAGGCAGTACAGGATTAGGTTTAAATGTCGTTTATAATATAGTTTCAAATAACTTAAAAGGAATAATAACGTGTAAAAGCAAAGTAGGTGAAGGAGCGCAATTCATGTTAAAATTCAATACATAAGAAAATATTTACATAAGCTTTTTAAGATAAGTTAATAATAGTTTTTTCTGATAATTTCCATCTCTTTAGAATCTCTGACTAATGAAACTGTATCCCAAAAAACTTCTGAGAATTTTGGATATTTATTTACAAATCGATGAGATAACATTAAATAATATGCCTTAGTTTGAAGAGCAGGTTTTAATTTTATAATTTCTTTATACATATTTTTATCTTTACTCAAAATAGAGTCTGCAGCACGCTCTAATGCCGCAACGCCCTCAACTCTTTTATTCTTTAATAATTCCATACATTTTGTAGTATCATTAAATTCATGGACAGCTACTCCCATCTTTCTTAAATCATCTACAATTGAGTATTCCCTCTCAGCACATATTCCCTTTGAAATATTCTTAAAAGACACTCCATCCCAAGTAAGTGAAGAATCCAACCTTTTATATAAATAATATGAGTTATAGTTTGTTCGTTTCTTTTCATCAACTATGCCATCTTTAGTAGGATACACACCAAAACTTAAACGTTTTTGTTTATAACTTGCTTCAAATAATCCATCTACTGTTCCATCTTTTAAATCAAACAAAGCTCTTTTCCAAGGTACTCGGACAAAAACTATTTTTATATTTAATTTTTTTTCAACTATTTTAAATAACTCCAACAAAGTACCTGGTTTTTCCCAATTTATTTCATTACTATTGCCTGTTTGAAAAGGGTAATTAATTGTGTTTTGATAGGCAAGTGTAATTTTATTTGGCTTTGCATGTAAGGATGTAAGAAAAAGAAGAAATACAATTATACATAATTTAAAAACATGAGATTTATTCATAATAGTTATCCTTTTCAATAACAGCTGGTTATAAAAATAATACATTAATAAGTCTAAAGTATATATCAGTGATTAAAACTAGATGATGAATAAAAGCAGCTTTATATATTCATCATATGTTTTTTTGTTTTACTGGTTGCAATTGCTTCAAAGGGATTAGACGGCCAATAATGTCTTTTATACTTTCCTCTTAACTCTTTTCTGACCTCATCATAAGAATTTTCCCAAAAGCTTTTTAAATCATATGTTATTTGTATTGGTCTGTATGCAGGGCTTAGAAGATGAATTTGTAAAGAGACATGATTATTGAGTATTTTAGGTGTTTCATGTAAACCAAACATTTCTTGAAGTCTTACAGCAAGAACGGGTATTTCCTTATTGGAATAGTCAATATTAACATTTGAACCACTGGGCACTTTTATAGATACAGGTGCGAGTTTTTCCAAAAGTTGTTGATTTTCCCAAGGAAGTAACCCCAAAAGAATTGAATACAGATCCAGTGATTCCAATTGCTTTACGGTTATAATATTTTCCAAAAAAGGTTTAAGCCATATATCCAACGTTTTTAATAAATTCTTTTGGCTAAAATCTTCAAAGATTACATCTGTATCAAATTTATCATTAATGATTTTTTGTTCATTAATAAAATTAATTCGCTCTTGTAAATTAATCGCTTTTTTACTCCAAGAAAGAATTTCCAATCCCTCTTGTTTAATCAAATCTATAAGTAACTCTTTTACATCGTGTTTGGTAGAGAGTGTACTTGGTTTTGAATCTAATTTCAAATCAAGAAAAAAGTGATTTACTCTCAAATCAAATTTTTTATTTTGTTTATTATAGGTTATTGATTCAGTCTGTTTTATAAAGTCATTAAAGTACTCCTGAATTTGCTCAAATTCAATGCTAATAGCAAGATTTATATAAGAGTCCTTATGATGAGCATTAACGTTTGATACAACTAAAAATTCTTCGTTAAACAGGGTGTCTTCATTATGTAAAATTGCACCCTTTCCATTACTGATTTTATATTTATTATCACCCTTGCCTCTTTGTTTAGCCAATCGATCAGGATAGGCAAAAAGAAGTAAAACACCAATAATATTTTGATTAAATTTATTCTTCTTTGTAATTACATTTTTAATTTTTTTTAATTTTTTATAAAAAAACTCCGCTTGAGTTAAAACATCTTTTGCTCTGTATTTATTGATATAATCACTGTAAATATCTTTTTCATATACATGCAAAAATCGAACTAAAATATCACTGTTTCTATAAAGATTTTTAAGAATATCTTTTTCCCCTAAAAGTGCGCTCAAGAGACAAGCTTCATAGGCATATCCTAACTGGTTTGCTTTTAATATCATAAAAGCAAATCTTGGATGAAGACCAAGACGTAACGCATCTTTTCCAAAGTTTGTGATTTCAAAATTTTCATTTAACATTTCAAGCTCTTGCAAAACTATTTTTGTATCAAAAATAATTTTTTCTTCTGGAATATCTAGCCATTTTAACTCTTCAAAACCATCAACTCCCCATAAGGATAAATCTAAAAGAAGTGAACTTAAATCTGTTCTTAATATCTCAGGTTTTGTTGATTGTTGTAAGATTTTATTTTCATGCCAAAGCTTATAACACACTCCATTACTCAATCGTCCAGCTCGTCCGGCTCTTTGAATGGATGAATCTTTTGAAATAAAATTAAGTTCTAAATGATCCATTGCATTGGTATAGTTATATCGGGAAAGTTTTTCTAAGCCACTGTCAATAACAACCTTTACTCCTTCAATCGTTAAAGAGGTTTGAGCGATATTTGTTGAAAGAATTATTTTTCTTTTATTGTTTATTGTTATTGCAATATCTTGTTCTTTTTTAGACAGAGATGAATATAAAGGGCAAATCAGAATATCTTGGTTTTTTATTTTTTCATGAAGCGATTTCTGTAAATTTTTTATCTCTTTGGTTCCCGCTAAAAAAACTAAAATATCACCTTCATTATTATCAATTGCTTTTAATATAATCTCTTGGAGTAAGTTATTCATACTTTTAACATCAGGTTGTTTCATATTGGCTTCTAAGTATATGTTTTTTATATCATACGTTCTGCCTTGAGAAGTAATTGTTGGAACATCTCCTACTAAATTAACCAATTCTTTTGAATTAAGCGTAGCAGACATGATTATTATTTTTAAATCTTCTCGAAGTAATTCTTGAACTTGCAGTGATAATGCCAGAGATAAATCAGTATGGATACTTCTTTCATGAAATTCATCAAAAATTATCATGGCCACATCTTCTAAAGATTGATCGCCTTGAAGTTTTCGTACAAGTATAGCTTCAGTTACTACCAATATTTTAGTATCTTTAGATTTACAGCTCTCCATTTTAATTTGATAACCAACACGCTGACCTACTTCTTCACCTAAAAGTTTTGCCATTTGTACTGCCACAGTACGTGCAGCAACCCTACGAGGTTCAAGCATGATAATCATTTTATTTCCAAGCCAATCTTCATTGAGCAGTGAAATAGGTACTCGTGTGCTTTTCCCAGCGCCTGGTGGTGCTTGTAAAATTAATGTTGAGTGGGTATTTAACGTCTGTTTTAATTGAGGTAATATTTCATTAATGGGTAAGTTTTGCATAGTAATTTATATCTATTAATAATGAGGGGTTAATCTTTTCATTATGAAAAGATTAACTTAATTCTGCTCCACATTTTTCACAACTTTTTCTAAACCATCCACGACCAGGAAATTCTTTACATTTTGGACATTTCCAAAAGAAGTAAGTATATCCTCCATAAATAAGAAATCCAATAACAGATGCCATAAACCATGTATCTTTACTGATACCATATATTTCTGGTAAATCTTTTACTGTCATTACAATACTTGGTGTTAATAACACAAAAAACACAGCTGCAACTATTTTCGCGTTTAAGATTACTTTTGCAAATTCTTTTTTATAATCTTTCTTAAAATCTTTCTTACTCATATGTATTCCTTGCTTTTTATGACGTGTATTATACACAAATGAACTGTGAAGTCACATAATATTTTTAATTTACCCCGTTAAAATAAATTAACTGAACACAAATTTAAAATTAAATATAAAAAAAATTTAGGGGTATGACTTTAGTAAATATTTGATATATTTAACTATGAAAAAAATATGTAGTATACTTGTAATATTATTGTTTTATGTAAGCTCATCATTCGCTGATTGTATTGGGGTTGTAACTGCTGGTGGTGGTCAACACTTTTGGGAAGATGTAAAAAAAGGTGCCATTCAAGCAGGTAAAGACCTAAATATTTCTATTTATATCAGGGGTGCTGTTGATGAAGCAAATGTTCAAGGTCAAAAATATGTTATAGACAAAGTTATCGAACAAGGATGTATAGGTTTAGTTTTAGCACCCAACTCTAAAAAAAGAATAAAGGACATTCAACAATTAAAGCAAAAAGGTATTCCAACAGTATATATTGATCGTGATATTGGGGGAGATAGAATCAGTGTTATAAAAACCAATAACTTCTCTGCAGGAGAATTAGCTGGAAAAAAAATGGTTCAAGCACTCAAAGGCAAAGGCAAAGTTGCCATATTTAGATTAAACAAAGATGTAGGAACAACGACCTCAAGGGAAAAAGGTTTTATTGCAGCAGTTACTAAAGGAGGCCTTAAAATTGTCATTGATAAATATCTTGGAACCAGAGTAGGTAAAGCCAGAATAATATCTCAAGAAATACTCAAAAATGTGAGTCAAATTGATGGAGTTTTCACTCCCAATGAATCAACCAGTATTGCAGTTTTAAAAACTTTAGAACATCTCAACAAATCAGAAAAAATCATTCATATAGGTTTTGATTCCAGAGTAATAATGATTAATGCTTTAAAATCCAATCAGATGCATGGTTTTGTTGTACAAGACCCCTTTCAAATAGGTTATAAAGGTGTTTATACGATATACCAAGCACTTCAGGGAAAACCAATTAAAAATAAAATTGACACGCAAGTTGTATTTGTCAATAAAAAAAACCTAAATAATATGCACATAAAAAAAATATTGGGAATAGATTAAATTAAAAATCTAGCTTAAAATCAATAGTATAACTTTATTCATTATTTGTTACATTAAAAAATATAACACTCAATATATAATTTAATAGAGGATAATGCTATGAACACAATTATGTATGATATACCCGCAAATTTTAAAAAACACGGACACATAAACAAAAGTCAATACAGTAAGCTTTATGAAGACTCTATTGAAAACCCTGAAGCATTCTGGGGTAAAATGGGTAAACGAATTGATTGGATTAAACCCTATACCCAAGTCAAAGATGTCTCATATAAAAAAGAAGATTTACATATCAAATGGTATAAAGATGGAACACTTAATGCCAGTGTCAATTGTATTGATAGACATTTAAGACAACATGCCAATGAAACTGCAATTATTTTTGAAGCAGATGAACCTTCTAATTCTCTAAAAATAACCTATCAAGAACTCTATGATGAAGTATGTCGTTTTGCAAATATATTAAAAGCCCAAAAGGTAAAAAAAGGGGATCGAGTAACCATATATATGCCGATGATTCAAGAAGCCGTATATGCAATGCTCGCATGTGCAAGAATTGGTGCAGTTCACTCTGTTGTTTTTGGAGGATTTTCACCTGATGCACTTGCTGGAAGAATCATAGATTGTGACAGTCATGTCTTAATCACAGCCAATGAGGGTATTCGTGGTGGGCAAACAGTACCATTAAAACAGAATGTTGACTTGGCTTTAGAAAAAGAAAATGTTACTGTTGATACTGTCATTGTTATACGCCATACCCAAAAAGAAGTATTCATGAAAGAAGGTCGCGATATTTGGTATCAAGAAGAGAAACTTAAATATCAGGCATTTTGTGAACCTGAAGAAATGAATGCAGAAGACCCCTTATTTATTCTGTATACCTCAGGATCTACGGGTAAACCCAAAGGAGTTATGCATACAACAGGTGGATATATGGTTTATGCAAGTTTAACTTTTGATTTGGTTTTTGATTATAATCCCGGTGAAATTTATTGGTGTACTGCGGATGTTGGATGGGTAACAGGACACAGTTATATCGTATATGGACCTTTGGCAAACAGAGCTACAACCGTTGTATTTGAAGGAACACCAACCTATCCAGATGCCTCACGTTTTTGGCAAGTATGCCAAGAACACAAAGTCAATATTTTTTATACTGCACCCACTGCACTTCGAGCACTCATGCGTGCAGGTGATGATTATGTCAATAAAAACGACTTAACTTCTCTTAGATTACTGGGAACGGTTGGAGAACCCATCAATCCAAAAGCATGGGAATGGTATCACAAAGTTGTTGGACATGGAAAATGTCCTATTGTTGATACGTGGTGGCAAACTGAAACAGGAGGTATGATGATTACTCCACTTGCAGGGGCAACCAAACTCAAACCAGGTTCTGCCACCTTACCTTTTTTTGGAATTAAACCAGAACTTGTGGATAGTGCGGGAAATGTTTTAGATGGCGTTGCTCAAGGAAATCTTTGTATCGCTCAAAGTTGGCCGGGTCAAATGAGAACCGTATATGGAGATCACCAAAGATTTATTGATACGTATTTTTCAACCTACAATAAAAAATATTTTACTGGAGATGGATGTAGAAGAGATGAAGATGGATACTACTGGATTACAGGAAGGGTTGATGATGTCATCAATGTATCAGGTCACAGAATTGGTACTGCTGAAGTTGAAAGTGCATTGGTATTACATGAAAAAGTAGCTGAAGCTGCTGTTGTTGGATATCCTCATGATATTAAAGGGCATGGTATTTATGCGTATGTCACATTGATGAGTGGGGTAGAAGATTCAAATGAACTTAAAACGGAACTTATGAATTGGGTTCGAAATGAAATTGGATCAATTGCATCGCCAGATCATATTCATTTTACGCCATCACTGCCCAAAACAAGATCAGGAAAAATAATGCGTCGAATACTGCGTAAAATTGCAAATTGTGACTATGAAAACTTAGGCGATATTTCAACATTAGCTGACCCGTCAGTAGTTGAAGATATTGTTAAAAATCAAAAAAATTGTAGAGATAAAAAATTAAGCAGAACGTAATTTTACGTACTGCTTTATATACTTGGTGTACTTAAATTTTTTACTTGTTTAAGTATTTAGCTTTAACTCTATCATAAGTACCCTCTTTTTTAATCTCATCCAAGGCTTTTTGCATGCTTTTTATTAACTTATCATCTGTCTTTTTATTAAAAGCAAAATAAAGAGGGTCTTTTTTATATCTTTTTATTACTTCATAATCTTTTGATCTGAAATTTTTTTTATTTAAGATTTTCATAATATAATTTATATTTGACGTTGAATACATATCAACTTTACCTTTAACTAAATTATCTATTGCTTTATGAACTCCAAATAAACCGCCTGTTACAGCCAAATTTTTCTTTAGCCCTGCTTTTTTTAGCATTTGATGAGTTGAGTAGTCTTTGACAACTGCAATCTTGTATTTTTTTAAATCCTTGAGTGATTTAATTCTAATATTCTTACTTTTTTTTGCAATCAAACCTGATTGTTTTATATCAATAGGTCCCACCCATTTAAATTTATTTTCTCTGATTTTATTTCTTGCCATAGTTAAAGCAACAGTATTTTTGAGGCTCTTTACCGTATCATAAACTATTTTCCAATTGGTTACTTTAAAATCTTCTCTTGATATTTTAGATTGATGTTTTTCCAATACCAATTCAAAAAGTTCAACTGATATTCCAGTTAACTCTGAGTCTTGCAAAATATTATAAGGAGGCCAATGATCTGTAAAAACGTATAATCGCTCAATAGATGATGCATACAAATTTAATGTTAAACCTAAGAGCATACCTATTTTCAAGAGGTATTTCATGTAATATCCTTTTACTATTTTAATTAAGAATTTAAATTTTCATTTTTATTGTATCTAATGTAAGTAATTTTAAACTTACCTTTTAATATTTGTTTTATTCTCTTAACATTTACTAAACATAATAAGATTAAAATAATCACATAATATATGATATTGGAGTTAAAATGAAAAAGATACTGATCGTTGATGATTCACTTATTATGAGACAAAGTATAAAGAACAAACTTGAAGAATTAGGACATACCGTTATTGGTGAAGCCAGTACGGGTGCTGAAGCCATCAAGTTATACGATGAAGTTGAGCCTGATATTGTTACAATGGACATAACCATGCCTCATATAGATGGTATACAAGCAACACAAATACTCAAAAATAACTTCCCAAATGCAAAAATCATTATGATAACTTCTCATGGACAAGAAAACCTGGTAAGACAAGCAATTAAAGCTGGAGCTAAAAGTTATATACTTAAACCTGTAACAAGGAATAAACTTGAACAAATCATTTTAAAACTATCAAAAAAATAGTCATATGTTCCAAATTTAAAGGTTGAAAATGAAACTTTTTTATAAAATCACCATTCCCATTGCTTTTAGTTTTATTCTTTTTTTTAGTATTCTTTTATATTACATCATTGATTCTGAAAAATCAACCATGCTAAAATTTGAAAATTCTATACGGATACTCTCTTCAAGTGAATTTGAAAATAGAAAAAACGAAATCATCATGATAGAGGATGAATATTTAAGTTTTATTTCATTTCTTGCTTCAAAAATCGCGCTGCCTCATATTTTAAACAGTGACAACCAATCAATCATCAAGCCATTATCAAAATTTATTGAATTAAAAAGTATTGAAGCCATCTCTATTTATGATTCAACTACAAATAAAAACTTCATAACCCTTATTAAAGACGATAATGGTGCAGTCAAAATCGACAAACTACCTGATTTTTTTAATGATTATAAAAAATTCAACAAAGTTATTACGCAAGTAATTCCAGGAAAATATGAAAAGATTTTTGGTAATGAAGTATTTGGGTCTCGTTTTTATACAGCGGTTTATACTGATTTTATGGGAGTGGGAGTAACCTATGAATACAAAAACTATAATACTCCTTACCTTATTAAAACTATTTCAAACCTGCCCATAGTTTATCGAGAAGGGAATTC
>ENA-ORXI01000493-ORXI01000493.1-sediment-metagenome-genome-assembly--contig:-NODE-493-length-32548-cov-11.452127_pt1 | contig 32548 bp, 25 predicted proteins | sample MGYA00237861_ERZ511468 | MGnify/ENA primary metagenome ERZ511468 (study PRJEB26299, sample SAMN06266213) | sediment metagenome | isolation source: Hudson Canyon methane seep mesocosm | place... | reverse complement strand
ATATTGGACTAAAACACGATAATTTAAAGTGGTCTTACTTTCAGCTGGAATAGTGACTTGCCATTCTGCCGTACCTGAGGCTGTTTTTGTATGAGGATGGTTCTCTTTGAGTACTTTCCATTCACCTGGTACAGGTTCTCTAACAGTTACGGTTACGGCCTCCGATTTGGCATTTTTCAACTCTATTTCATAAGCGCTTTCATAGGCAACATTGTGCGGTTTATAGTGATGAGCCTTTTTAAAATCAGTTTGTTTTTTATCTGCTGTGATATCAAATGCATCACCAAGTTTTAGTCGCACATCTTCATTTTTAGGTGTGTGGTCGATACTATCCTCACCGACAAATTGGGCATTGCCTTTACTATCATTTTTATAGACGCGGACAATGCCTTTAGGAAGAGGCATGCCTAAATGTGCCTTTTCACTATTATCAAACTCAACAAAAACACCGACTTTCATTTTTTGCCCTAGTTCACCATAGCTACTGCTGTAGTAGTAATCATTACCATGTAATAGAAATTGTTTTGTTACAGGCACAGAGTTAGCTGAAAGTAGAGAGACCTGTTTAATCTGCTTGTTTTCTAATGTGGTTTGACGGTTTAGGCTGTACAGATGATATTCAAATAGACTTTCTTCAGCCATTTCATCGTCTTTCATTGTCTCCATTTTCATTGACATACGAGGTGCAGCTCTACCTACTAAGCGAGATTGAACTTGATTTACATCGCCAGCAACAAGTTGCAGTTTGGCATTATTATAAGCTGTACCACTTTGATTATTAAGCGTGACCCAACCCGTTAAGTCTAATTTAGTATCATCACTATTAAGTTCGGCAACATAGTCTGCTTTCCATGATAAACCACCTGTAAGATAACCTAGCTCAACAGTTTGAGCTTGATCACTGGAACTCGTTAACTGGGTGACTAGTGTCGGTTTATCTCGCAAATTACTAGGCACATTGTCAAAAATATACTCGCCTTGAGGATTGGTCATGATTTGATCACCAATTTTAACAACGACACCACTATTGGTACTCAGCACAGTAGCTGTTTCAGTCGTTTTCTCTCCCGTTGCAGTGTTTGTTCTCACTAGGCGTACTTGCTTGCCGGTATATTTCTCAAGCAATTTTTGTGGTGTTAATAAGTCAAAATCAAAGTTTTGTTCCAAGACATGCAGTTGATTATTGTTATTCAAACTACGTAGCAAAGCTGTTTCTGGGCGCATTCTGGCACTGACACCACGAAAAGCTAATTTATTTAAACCTTTATCTAAGGTGATTTGTCGCTGATCTTTTATTAAAGCAAGATTTTCATTATAAATAGTGACGGCAACAGAACTTTGATCTTCTAGAGTCGTCCGTTGCTCACTCTCACTTGCTAGAGCAGGCAGAGCGACAAGCATCGAAAGTGTCAGTAAAGTTAGTGGTGATTTCATCCTGATTATCTCCTTTGTATTATGAGTTATTCATGAATAACATGATGACATGATACACCGAGATAAAATGGATAAATGTTAAAGTTGTGTAAAACATTGGCTAGTTAATTAGTATTTGCTAATATATAGTCTTATTGCATCAATACAGTAGTTGATGCACAGTAGACATAATTAAATAGAATCAAGGCTTGTGCTATGAAGCAACACACTATTCGGACGTTTATTTTAGGCTTGTTAACAAGCTTATTCTTGACAAGTTTTACGCCAAGTATCGCGGATACACATGTAGCTGTCATCGCAGTGGAAGATAAGTCTTTTCCTCAAGTTGAGGTGTTTGATACGGTTATCGAGGCTATTCATCATTCAACAGTGTCATCACGTATTGCAGCTGAAGTTATTGAGCTGAACTTTGATGTTAATGATGTCGTGCCTAAAGGTTCTGTCATTATGAAATTTCGTGATGAAGAATTCCAAGCAAGGGTCGCACAAATTCAAGCAAATTTATCGGCTGATAGAGCACAAAGTAGAGAAGCCATCGCTCGTCAAAAAGAAGCAGAGGCAGAATCTAAACGTGTTAAGAATCTTTTTAAACGTAAACTACTTTCACAGTCAGCACTAGATAAATCGAATGCAGATCAAAGTGCTGCTAATGCCAGAGTGCAAGCACTTCAAGCTCAGATGAAAGCACGCCAAGCGCAGTTAGATGAAGCAAAAGTTCAATTATCCTACACAACAATTGTTGCTCCTTATAGCGGCGTGGTAACGGAACGCTTAATTGAATTGGGTGAAATGGCGAGTCCTGGACAACACTTAATGACAGGTGTGTCATTAAATAATTTACGTGCTGTCGTGAATATTCCTCAATATTTATTAACCGCTATTAAGTCTGCAGATAAGCCAAAATTACAATTAACGGACGGACGTGAAATTGTCGGAACAAAGCTAACAGTGATCCCTCAAGCAGATGTTAGAAGTCATAGCTTCCAAGTGCGAGTTGATTTGCCTGAGAATATTGAAAGTGTCTATCCAGGCATGTTTGGCAAAATGCAGTTTTCTGTAGGTGACGAGGCTATTAGGGTGGTTCCACAGTCAACCATTGTGCAAAGAAGTGAAGTTGCAGGCGTATATGTTGAAGATGAGAGTCGCAGCTTTATATTCCGACAGGTACGTTTAGGTCGTACATTAGGAGATGGTTATCGAGAAGTTTTAGCTGGTTTATCTGAGGGCGAAAAAGTGGCTTTAGACCCTTTAGAGGCGGCAAGATCATTACAGTTAAATAGCTTTAGGTCTGACTTATGAGTACAGAAAAATTAGGCATTTCAGGAAGAATTGCCAAGAAGTTTCAAGAGTCTGAAATAACGCCTCTATTAGCTTTGATTGGTCTGTTATTAGGTTTATTTGCTGTCTTAGTTACCCCTCGTGAAGAAGAGCCACAAATCGATGTCACGTTTGCTAATATTTTTATTGCTTACCCTGGCGCTTCGGCAGGTGAGGTAGAGCGGCTTATCTCTACGCCAGCAGAACAAATTATTTCTGAGATTACAGGCTTAGAGCATGTTTATTCTGTGTCTAAGCCCGGCATGTCAATTCTCACAGCCCAATTTGAAGTGGGTGAACCAAGAACTGAGGCAATAGTTCGTTTATATAATAAGATTTATTCCAACAGTGATTGGTTACCAACACAACTTGGTGTTGCCCAACCTATTATCAAACCTAAGGGCATTGATGATGTGCCCATTGTTAGCTTGACCTTATGGACAGCAGATCCTGAACGTGGTGCACATGAACTGCAAAAGGTCGCTCATGCTGTTGAAGCTGAATTAAAACGTGTGCCAGGAACACGAGATATCTACACATTAGGCGGTCCTGATAATGTGGTGAGAATTCAACTCGATCCACAACGTTTAGCTGGCTATGACATTGACTTAGCAGATTTAAAACAAGCCTTATTAGCTGCCAATAGCTCTGCAGAGTCAGGGATATTAGTTAAGCAAGACCAGCAATCAACCGTGCAAGCCGGGGTCTTTTTAACAACCATAGAAGAAATCTCATCGCTAGTCATTGGAGTGAAAAATAATACCCCTGTTTATTTACGAGATGTGGCAACTATTCTTAGTGGAGCAGATCAAGCAAGCCGATATGCATGGTTTGGAACAGGACCCGCAGCGGTATCAAAAGGTATTACTGCTCAAGGTGAATTCCCTGCAGTGACCATCGCTATTGCAAAACAGCCGGGTATGAATGCGGTTGATACTGCTAATGCAGTTATTGCCCGATTTGATGATCTAAAGGGAATAGTTGTACCGGAAGGTGTTGAAGTTACTGTTACTAGGAATTACGGTAAAACTGCTGATGATAAAGCTCAAACTTTAATCAAAAAATTGGTCTTTGTAACGATTGCAGTGGTTTTCTTAGTGTTGTTAGCACTGGGATGGCGTGAGGCAATCATAGTTGGTGTCGCTGTTGTTGTTACCTTAATGTTGATGTTATTTGCCTCATGGGCATGGGGATTCACACTTAATCGAGTCTCACTATTTGCCTTGATATTTTCTATTGGTATTTTGGTTGATGATGCCATTGTTGTGGTGGAGAATATTCATCGCCATCATCAGGCGGGAGGGAAACCTTTGCGAGAGATTATTCCTCTTGCTGTGGATGAAGTGGGTGGTCCGACTATTCTTGCTACGTTTGCTGTTATTGCAGCTTTATTGCCGATGGCGTTTGTTACGGGTTTGATGGGGCCTTATATGAGCCCAATTCCTATTAATGCCAGTATTGGTATGTTGTTATCTTTGCTTGTGGCCTACATTTTGACACCTTGGATGGTATTGAAAATGCTGGCAAAACAACGCCATGATAATCATCATTCTGCTTCAGAAGCGGTTCAAACAGATAATCTAACTTATCGATTCTTCCACAATACAATAGGTTTGTTTGTAATCAATCAGGCCGGCCGTTTTTGGCGTTGGATACTATTGTTTGTCATGATTGCTTTGATCGCAGGATCAGTCGGTTTAGGAATGGTTAAATTGGTCGTGTTGAAAATGCTACCGTTTGATAATAAGTCTGAATTCCAAGTTGTCGTTGACATGCCTGAAGGTGCGAGTTTAGAGCGTACAGCAGGGCTATTAAGAGAATTAGGTGCTTATATTGGAACTGTGCCAGAAGTGACTGATTATCAGGTCTATGTTGGCACGGCAGCCCCGATTAATTTTAATGGTTTGGTGAGGCAGTACTATCTACGTGAAGGTGCTGAGGTTGCTGATATTCAAGTTAATCTAACTGAGAAAACAGTACGTGATCGTAAAAGTCATGAGATTGCGAGCTCTACACGCGACCCATTGCAAGAAATTGGCCAGCGCTGGGGAGGCAATGTCAAAATTGTTGAGGTACCGCCTGGTCCACCAGTACAAGCGCCGATTGTCGCTGAGGTTTATGGCTTAGATTATAACAGTCAGCTTGAGCGAGCTAAGCAGATAAGAGCGGTATTTGAGCAGATAGATGATGTCGTTGATATTGATGATACGGTCGAAGTTAAAGCACCACGAAGCATATTAAGAATTGATCGCGAAAAAGCGGCATTATTAGGTCTATCTCAAGTTCAAGTTGTAACAGCTGTACGTATGGCTTTAGCAGGTGAAGATGTGGGTTATTTACATGATTCGGCAGTGAAATATGCTGTGCCACTTCGTTTGCAGTTCCCTATCAGTGAGCAGCGTGATTTATCTGCAATTTTGAAACTTCGCTTGAGAAATCAACAAGGCAACTTAATTGCCGTTGGTGATGTGGTTGAAGTCGTTGCAAGTGAGCGCGAGCAAACTATCTTTCATAAAGACCTATTACCAGTAACTTTTGTTACGGCAGATATGGCTGGTGAACTCGATAGTCCACTGTACGGTATGTTTGATATTGTTAGCCGTTTGCAGAATGAAGGAATCGAACAGTTCTTTATTAATGCGCCTATCTTACCAGTGAATGACAGTGTTAAATGGGATGGTGAGTGGCAAGTTACTTATGAAACCTTCCGTGATATGGGCTTGGCTTATGCCGTTGGAATTATATTAATTTATTTACTTGTTGTGGCTCAATTTAAATCATATCTTGTACCGTTGATTATTATGGCACCTATCCCTTTAACTATTATTGGAGTTATGCCTGGCCATGCCCTATTAGGGGCACAGTTCACTGCTACATCGATGATAGGCATGATTGCGATGGCAGGGATTATAGTGCGTAACTCCATATTATTAGTCGACTTCATTAATCAGGCAGTTGCAGCAGGTATGAAGTTAGAAGAAGCTGTTATTCAAGCTGCAGCGGTACGGGCGAAACCTATTATTTTAACGGCAGTAGCTGCGATGTTAGGTGCTTTATTTATTCTTGATGACCCTATTTTCAACGGCTTAGCAGTGGCTTTATTATTTGGAATATTGGTTTCTACAGTACTCACGTTATTAGTTATTCCTGTGATGTATTATGCCTTTGTAAAACACCGGTTTTCATAGTGTATAAAATTGCCTAAAGTGAGCGAGCCTTTCATAGTGAAAGGCTAATTACCATATTGGAATATTCACAAAGATGGATGTTTTACTACTATTTTTAGTATTAGCGGTATTGATTACATTAGTATTTGATTTTACTAATGGTTTTCATGATGCCTCGAATATTATCGCTACCATTATTGCCTCTAGAGCGATGACGCCAACACAAGCAGTGTTGGTTGTTGCAGGCTTTGAATTTTTGGGGCCAGTATTAGGCGGAACTGCGGTAGCGAATACGATTGGCAAGTTTATAGATTTAGGTGATGTTGAGGCTGTTAAGGCCTTGTTAGTTATATTAGCGGGTCTTTTTTCTGCAACATTGTGGAATCTATTTACTTGGATGAGAGGCATACCTTCATCATCGTCACATGCATTAGTGGGTGGTTTGATTGGTGCTGTAATTATTTCAGTTGGACCTGAACACGTTGTTTGGGGTTTTTCACAGTTGGCTCAAGGTCATTTTACAGGTGTCACAAAAGTATTATTAGCACTGGTGTTATCACCGATAATTGGTTTTTCTGTAGGTTTTTTGCTGCAACGCCTGATGATGTTTTTGTTAAGAGCTGCAAAGCCCTCAATCAATAAGTCATTACGTCGAGGTCAGTGGGTAACGGCTGCTGGATTAGCGTTTTCCCATGGTGCTAATGATGCTCAAAAAAGCATGGGGGTTTTAACACTCATCCTCTTGTTATCAGGACATATTAGCGACTTTGTTGTACCTTTATGGGTCATTGCTGCTTGTGCAACATCTATGACTTTAGGTGTGGTGATGGGAGGTTGGAGAATTGTTCGTACCTTAGGTTTTTCAATTTATAAAATTCGTCCCATTCATGCCTTCAACTCACAATTAACAGCGTGTAGCGTGATATTTACTGCCTCACTCATTGGCGCACCTGTTTCGACAACACATGTAGTGGGTTCGTCTATTATGGGCATTGGTGCTTCAGATCATCCAAAAGCAGTAAAATGGAAAAAAGCAAAAGAAATTTTTACAACATGGGGCATTACGATTCCTTTCTCTGCCTTAGTTGCTTCTGTTGCTTACTTTATAATTAATACTTTGTATCACGCTTTTTCACTAGTTTGATGATAATGAGATAATAAATCATGATTGCAACATTAATCGATCGAATTTTCCCTAAAACACCTGATTTCTTCGAATTACTACACCTTCAATGTCAGCAAGTTTCTTTGACGGTTGATAATCTAGTATTGTTTATGAATACAGGTGATGTCCATGCAGGAAAACTGTTGAAAAGTGATGAACATGAGGCCGATAGGATTCGAATGCAGAGCTTGAATCAATTGAATCAAGCTTTTTCTACTCCTATGGATAGAGAAGACATATATCGTGCGATAGCGGCATTAGATCGCATCGTTACCTATACTAAAAGTACTTATCATGAAATGAAAGTACTGGGTGTTCAACCCGATAATTCAAGCTGTAGTATGGCGCTTGAATTACAAAATGGGGTTCAGGCTCTAGTGGATGGATTTCGCTTGTTATCTAGCTCACCTGATGAGGCGGTGGAGTATGCGGCAAAAGCTCGACATACCGAACGTCGTGCAGAGAAAAAGTATCGAGTTGCACTAGGTGAATTGTTTCAAGGTGATGACTATTTAAATATGTTCAAACACCGTGAGTTGTATCGACACTTATCTAATGCGACCGATCGTGTTCATGCGACAGCAAATATTCTACAAGATATTATTGTCAAACTTAATTAATTTATACCCATGATAGATGATCGTTTAATTAGATTTCTGAGTTGATTTTGTACGTAACTCTTCTGCTTGTCTACTCAGGGTATGCCTTACCAATAAATTTCTATCTATTTCACTCATATGGCTAAATACGAGGCGTAAATGATAGGGTGTTTCTTTGGGAGCATCATAGACTTTATTACATGCAATAACGTTTGCTATCGCATGGAGTGTGGTGCCTGAAGGACGAAGTTCAATTTTAATTTCAATACTGCTTTTACTGTCATATTTATTTGCAGACAAAAATGCGATACCTCCAGCACTTAAGTTTGCTTCTATAGCTTTACTGTTATCTTCAGCATTATGTAATCGTTGTAGAGAGTGAGCGATAAGGTTTATTTTATCGTCTAATAAACGAAGGGCACGAGCTACTTCACGGTCAGATTGATTGATCTGATCAATTAGATGGCTAACAGATGTTTGTAGCGTACTGAGTTGCTGTTTTTGCTGTCCATCTTCATCACCAGGGGCATTGTGGATAGTGCTGGCTAAATCTTTTTCTTGTTCATTATTTATGAGTGAAAACTCAATATATACAGTGTCATTAATGCGAAAAAACTCACGACGATCACTGTTAAATTCAGACATGTTTTCCATGCTGTTTACGCTCCTAACTATTGCTTATTAGCATTTTTCATCTATTATCGGTATGCATATTATGCCAGATTTATAAGTTGTCAGATGCAAAGTCAGCCAAACGTGAACGTTCACCACGTAATAAAGTGATGTGACCACTGTGATCCCATTCTTTAAATCGATCGACCACATAGGTTAGACCAGATGTCGTTTCACTTAAATAAGGAGTGTCGATTTGGGCGATATTACCTAAACAAACGATTTTAGTACCAGGGCCAGCTCGTGTAATAAGTGTTTTCATTTGTTTTGAAGTAAGATTTTGAGCTTCATCGATAATAAGAAAACGATTCAAAAATGTTCGTCCTCTCATAAAGTTAAGAGAACGAATTTTAATACGGCTTTGCAGTAAATCATTGGTTGCTTGTTTACCCCAATCACCTTCGGAGGTATCTGTTTGATTTAGCACTTCCAAATTATCCATTAATGCCCCCATCCACGGAGACATTTTTTCTTCTTCAGTACCAGGAAGAAAACCAATATCTTCACCTACGGGTATTGTGACACGTGTCATAATGATTTCTGAGTAACGTTTGTGCTCAATAGTTTGAGTGAGTGCGGTTGCAAGTGTTAATAAGGTTTTACCCGTACCTGCTTGGCCAAGTAGGCTAACAAAATCAACCTCTGGATCCATCAGTAAGTTTAGTGCAAAGTTTTGTTCACGGTTACGAGCAGTAACCCCCCATACAGCATGACTTTCTTTGCGGTAATCATGAATTAATTCAATAGTTGCCGTTGTTTCAGTAACACTTCTGACAATTGACTCAATTGAGTTAGTGTCACCAGGTGAGTAAATTAGTTGATTTGGATACCAGTCTTTAACAACATTACCTTCAATTTCATAGAAAGTACGACCATCTTCAGTCCATGATTCTAAGCGATTAAGATCATCCCAGAAGTCAGCAGCGAGTTCTGTTGCACCAAGATAGAGTAGGTCAACATCATCTAATACTTTGTCGTTGGAGTAGTCTTCGGCATTGATGCCTAAGACTGCTGCTTTGATGCGTAAATTAATATCTTTAGAGACAAGAATAACCGTGGTATCAGATTTATCCTGTTGTAAGCTGATTGCAATACCTAAAATATCATTATCAGCTTTAGAGCCAGGTAACTCCTTAGGGAGGTTTTCAGCAACTTGAGTTGTTTGGAAAAACAAACGACCACGAGCTTGCTCATCTGTGCCTACACCGGGTAGCGGTATTCCTTCAGATATCTTTTCAGGATCGTCAACTTGTAACATCAGCTCATCAAGGAAGCGACTTACTTGACGTACATTTTGTGATACTTCTGACAAACCTTTCTTGCCATGGTCAAGTTCTTCTAAAACAACCATCGGTAAAAAGATGTCATGCTCATCAAAATGGAATAAGGCGGTGGGATCGTGCATTAATACATTGGTATCAAGTACAAATAATCGTTTTGCTGAGCTAGTTTTTTTGATCATGAGAGCCTAGTCCTTATTTGATAATTCAATCGTACGATAGTTTGATTATGAGCTAACTTTTACCATGATGGAAGACCTATTTGACGTATAAATCTTGCGGTTAAAGTAACTGTCATCATCTGGTATAATTAGCGGTTAAATTAAACATGACTTCCTCTCAGGAACACTGATTTTGACTGCAAAAATTCACGATATCAAACAACTTTTACAACAACGTATCCTCATTCTTGATGGTGCAATGGGAACCATGATCCAAAGCTATAAGCTGGAAGAAGCAGATTATCGTGGTGAACGTTTCTTTGAACATCCTTGTGATGTTAAGGGTAACAATGATCTTTTATCGTTAACACAGCCTAAAATTATTAGTGATATTCACCGCGCTTATTTTGAAGCGGGTGCTGATATTGTTGAAACAAATACCTTTAACGGTACATCGATTGCGATGGCTGATTACCAAATGGAAGAGTTGGTTTATGAGCTTAATAAACAATCAGCTCAATTAGCACGTGACGTGGCGGATGAGTTTACGGCCAATGAGCCAGATAAACCTCGTTTTGTTGCTGGTGTTTTAGGCCCAACAAACCGTACAGCGAGTATTTCACCAGATGTAAATAATCCTGGTTTTCGTAATGTTAGCTATGACGAATTAGTTGAATCTTATTTAGAAGCGATTGCAGGCTTGGTCGATGGTGGTTCAGACTTATTATTAGTCGAGACTGTATTTGATACCTTAAATGCTAAAGCGGCCTTATTTGCCATTGAAACGTATTTTGATCAGCATGATATTCAATTGCCAATCATGATCTCAGGTACGATTACCGATGCCAGTGGTCGTACATTATCAGGTCAAACGGCTGAAGCATTCTGGAATTCATTAGCACATGTACAACCGATCAGTATTGGTTTGAACTGTGCGTTAGGGGCTGAGCAATTACGCCAATATATTGAAGCCTTATCAGGTATTGTTACTTGCCATATCAGTGCACATGCTAATGCAGGTTTGCCCAATGAGTTTGGTGAATATGATGAGTCACCAGAAGTCATGTCGGCACAAATGAACGAGTGGGCGACATCAGGCTTCTTAAATATTGTCGGTGGTTGTTGTGGTACCTCTCCAGCACATATCAAAGCGATTGCCCAAGCTGTAGAAGGTGTTGCACCGCGAGTTCCTGTTGAAAATAAACATTTTTGTAATTTAAGTGGTCTTGAACCTTTCACGATCACTCCAGATAGCCTTTATGTGAATGTGGGTGAACGAACGAATGTCACAGGTTCTGCACGTTTTGCTCGTTTAATTAAAGAAGGTGATTACGATGCGGCTTTAGCGGTTGCTCGTCAACAAGTAGAAAGTGGTGCACCCATCATTGATATCAACATGGATGAAGGCATGTTGGATTCGAAAGAGGCCATGGTTACTTTCTTGAATTTAATCGCCTCTGAACCAGATATCAGCCGTGTACCAATCATGATTGATTCTTCTAAATGGGAAGTGATTGAAGCCGGCCTGAAATGTATTCAGGGTAAAGGGATTGTTAACTCAATCAGCATGAAAGAAGGTGAAGAAAAATTCATCGAGCAAGCCAAGTTAGTTCGTCGCTATGGTGCAGCGGTTATCGTGATGGCCTTTGATGAAGTAGGGCAGGCTGATACTCGTGAACGTAAACGTGAGATTTGTACCCGTTCTTATGAAATTCTGACTGAACAAGTGGGCTTCCCACCAGAAGATATTATCTTTGATCCAAACATTTTTGCTGTTGCTACAGGTATTGATGAACATAATAATTATGCCGTAGATTTCATTGAGGCTGTAAAAGATATTAAACAAGCATTACCACATGCCATGGTGAGTGGTGGTGTCAGTAATGTGTCATTCTCATTCCGTGGTAATAACCCACTACGTGAAGCGATTCATGCCGTATTCCTATATCACGCGGTTAAAGCGGGTATGGATATGGGTATTGTTAATGCTGGTCAGCTTGCTATCTATGATGATTTGCCAGAAGAGCTACGCGAACGTGTTGAAGATGTTGTATTAAACCGTCGACAAGATTCCACCGAGCGATTATTAGATATTGCTGAAAAATATCGTGGTGATGGCAAGACGGTTGAAGTTAAAGAAGATCTTGAATGGCGATCTTGGCCGGTTGAAAAACGTCTAGAACATGCCCTAGTGAAAGGCATTACTGACTATATTGATGAAGATACAGAACTAGCACGACAAAATGCCGAACGACCATTACATGTGATCGAAGGTCCATTAATGGATGGTATGAATGTGGTGGGAGACTTGTTTGGTGACGGAAAAATGTTCCTACCACAAGTGGTTAAATCAGCACGAGTAATGAAAAAAGCCGTAGCTTATTTAATGCCTTTCATCGAAGATGAAAAAGAAGACGGCGAAGAAGTAAGTCATAACGGTAAGATCCTAATGGCCACTGTAAAAGGCGATGTTCATGATATCGGTAAAAATATCGTGGGCGTGGTGTTGCAGTGTAATAACTTTGAGATTATTGACATGGGTGTGATGGTGTCATGTGCTGATATTCTGGCTAAAGCCAAAGAAGAGAATGTTGATATTATTGGTCTTTCAGGTCTGATTACACCTTCTCTAGATGAAATGGTGCATGTTGCTAAAGAAATGGAACGTCTAGGTTTTGAAATTCCATTGATGATTGGTGGTGCAACAACCTCACTAATTCACACTGCTGTGAAAATTGAGCAAAACTACCATGGCTGTAGCATCTATGTGAAAGATGCTTCACGCGCAGTAGGTGTGGCACAAAACTTATTGAGTAAAGACCGACGTGATGACTTTATCAGCAAGGTCAAAGCTGACTATGAAGATAAACGTGCCCGCCATAAAGGCCGTAAGAGTACGCGTCGTCAACTCAAAATTGCTGATGCACGTGCTAATAAGACCAAAATTGACTGGCCTGCATATACACCAACCGTACCTAAGAAATTAGGTGTGCAAACCTTTGATGATTACCCATTAGCAGAGTTAGTTGATCGGATTGACTGGACACCGTTCTTCCAAGCATGGGAATTAGCCGGTAAATACCCACGTATCTTGGAGGATGAAATCGTCGGTGAACATGCCACACACTTATTCCGTGATGCTAAAGAGATGTTGACCAAGATTGTTGATGAAAAATGGTTAACAGCACGTGCTGTAATGGGCTTATTTCCTGCAAACAGTGTCAATGACGATGATATCGAAGTGTACACCGATGAAAGTCGTAGCGAGGTTCGCATGACATTGCACAGCTTACGTCAACAAGGTGAACGTCCACCGGGTAGACCTAATGCCGCTCTAGCTGATTTCATTGCTCCTAGTGATAGTGGCGTGAATGATTATATTGGTGGCTTTGCCGTAACGGCGGGCATTGGTATTGATGAACATGTAAATCGTTTTGAAGACGATCATGATGATTATCACAGCATTATGTTGAAAGCCTTAGCAGATCGCCTAGCAGAAGCTTTTGCAGAGCGGATGCATGAGCGGGTAAGAACAGAGTTATGGGGTTATGTATCAGATGAATCATTCGATAATGAAGATTTGATTGATGAAAAATATCAAGGTATTCGTCCTGCACCGGGCTACCCAGCATGTCCGGACCATACTGAAAAAGGTCTGCTATGGGACTTATTAGAACCTGAGAAAAATGCAGGAATAACGATTACTGAAAGTTATGCCATGTTGCCCACGGCTGCCGTGAGTGGTTTCTATTTTGCCCATCCTGAATCACGTTATTTCGGTTTAGGTAAGATTAACCGTGATCAAGTAGAAGATTATGCCCAACGTAAAGGCTGGACAATGGATGTGGCTGAACGTTGGTTAGCACCTGCTCTATCGTACGACGGTGACTCATAATGGCTGAGAATATGCAGAATGAAATCGATGACTTGCAAATGAAACTCGCTTTTCAGGATGACTTGCTAGAACAGCTCAATCAAGTTGTGACTAATCAACAGCAACAAATAACCAATTTAGAATTGGCTCTTGAAACGATGAAAGTACAAGTGAATACTATGCAAACATCTAGTCAAGAGTCTGGCTCACAGCATGAGTTGCCACCGCATTATTGATTGTAAGAAAACACCGTCATTCCCACATGCTTTAAGTGGGAATCTATACCCGTTATAATTCGATTTATAGGTTTTTAAATTCGTCATCCCCGAGATCTTTTATCGGGGATCCAAGGATAGTGGCATTATCCACATTTCTATGGATTCCGGCTAAAAAGCCTACCGGAATGACGGCATTTGTTTTGATTTACGGCTTATTATTCTGAAGGTTAGTAATGACCCAACGGCAATGTGTAATTTTAAAAGGTGAGCTTGAATGGTGCCAAAGTTCATCACAAGCCTTGCTGGAAGATTTTGATAATAACAATATTATTGCCTTATCGACCCAGAGTGATGATGTTCAAAAAATTCCCCAAAAACAAGCTCAACGACATCTAGGTAAAGAATTTGATGCAGTAGTATTTGATGCAATAGATGAGTTTAACCCCGATAGTTTGGGAGTCATCGTTGGCACAGTAAAACAAGGTGGAGCAATCATTATCTGGTTGACTCCAAATAAGCCGGCAAGCCTTAGCATGCAGCGTTTTATGCGTGTCATTGCCAAGTTTGAGCAGCAGCATGAACATTTTACTGTTGTTCAACAAGGTCAAATAGTCACTAAGCTTCCTGCTCCCATATTGTCTAATAATGATGAGCAAATAGTACTAACTGATGATCAACAACAGGCTGTAAATGCTATTTCGAAAGTGGTTCACGGTCATAGACGGAGACCATTGGTCTTGTCGGCAGATCGAGGCCGAGGTAAGTCTGCTTCTCTAGGCATCGCAGCCGCTCAATTATTAAAAGAGGGCAAACAAACTGTTTTAGTGACTGCACCAAGTTTGGCAACGGTCGATACTGTATTCGAACATGCTTCTCGATTGCTTGCTGATGCAACTATTTCAACAGGTTTGATTTCAGTGAATGATGCTGAAATACGGTTTGTTGCTCCTGATATGTTAATTGAATCAGATCTTAAAGCAGACTTAGTGCTGGTGGATGAAGCTGCTGCGATACCGGCTGCAATGTTAGAAAAATTGTTGCAGAAATATTCGCGAATTGTTTTTTCGACGACATTACATGGCTATGAAGGAACGGGGCGAGGCTTTGCCGTACGATTCCAAAAAACACTTGATGATAAAACGCCTAATTGGCATTACTACCGAATGGAAACACCTATTCGCTGGTTAAAAAATGATGCCTTGGAATCATTTAGTTTTGAATCATTATTACTAAATGCTTGCCCAGTTGATGATGATTTGATTCGTGATGCTAGTGCTAAGCAGTGTCAGTTTGAATGCATTGACCGCCAAGCATTAATTAATAATGAGCAGGATCTTAGAGAACTGTTTGGTTTAATGGTATTGGCACATTATCGAACTCGACCTTCTGATTTGCAGATGATGTTGGATCGTGATGATGTATCGGTCTATATCATGCGCTATCAAGGTCATATCGTTGCCAGTGCATGGTTAGTGAAAGAAGGGCTATTGGATGACGAGCTATCCGCTGCCATATTTTCAGGTCAGCGACGTTTAAAAGGCCATTTGTTACCACAGTCATTATTAGCTCATGCAGGCATGTCAAATGCTGGTGGATTGAATTATCAGCGTATTATTCGAATTGCTACTCATCCCGCTATACAACAACGAGGGATTGCTAAAGCCCTAGTTGACAATATTGATGCCCAGCTAGAGTGCGATATCGTGGGTGCAAGCTTTGCTGTCAGTAGTGATGTTGTTAACTTCTGGTCACAGTCAGGTTTTTCGACGGTGAGACTGGGTATTCATAAAGATGATGTAAGTGGTAGTCATTCTATAATGATGTTAAAAGCTAATTCTGCTGTTGGAGATGAGTTATTAGATGCATCAACGAAGCGTTTTCAACAACATTGGCCTCATTTGTTACTTAATCAGTTTAAACATTTAGAACCTGCTTTAGTGGTTCAATTGTCTCAGTTACTGCCAACTGGTGATAGTAAGCTGACAGAGTGGGATAAGCAGGAAGTTAGTGCGTTTGCTACTGGACAACGAGGTTATGAATTTAGCCAAGTAGCCTTGTGGAACACTGTCAGTAGCATCATTAGAACGGCAGACTTTTTATTGCTGAATATTGGCCAGCAGCAGCTTTGTGTAATGGTTGTTCTTCAACAGCGAGATTGGCATGATGTTCTAAAACAAAGCGAATACACAGGAAAAGCTCAGGCAGTAACTGCTTTACGTGAGGCAATTTCTATTTTGTGGAATAGTTGTTAATTGATGGTATCCCGAGCTTAGATTTCAGTCCAATAATGTCTTGTCAAAATACTTGAGTTCTCGTAGGCTGGACTTCAGTCCAGCAGTGTCGAGTTAAAACTCGACCTACAGTTTAAGATATTTTATTTTGATTAATCAATACACTTCACGACGGAAAATAATGTTATCGCCACCTTTAAATAAGCCAAAGCTAGCACGGCCTGAGGCATTATCATCATATTGACCATCGTTATCGAAATCACCTAATAACCAATCATAGCTAGTTGAAAGTCGACTTTGAATATCGACATAGCCTTGGTTGTCTTCACCAGGTGCCGACATGGTTAAGACTGCCAAACCATTTTGCAGAGGATTATTATTGCTCAAGGTGCCGGAAGTTGACCCCTCATTAATAATCATGGTGCTATTACCTGATTGCCAACTGCCACCTGCAGTCTCACTATTTGCTAGCTGTATTTGAGTGCTTAAATCTAGAACGGTACATTGATCAGCAGTATTTTCAGTCCAGTTCACACCATTAAAATATTCAGCTGTGATTGATACTGGTAGTGGTGCCAATTCTGAACCATGAGCATTAGAGATTGTTAGACGACCAAACCGAATGGCTTCACCACTAGGTTGTAATGCATGAGGCAGACTTATTGTTTGCACGTCATCGCTGTCAGTAATTTCTGTAAATGAAAGATCAACAGCATTATTAAACTCTGCAATTTTGCTATTGGCTTCATGTCTGTATGTATAACTATCATCACCTAATGATAGAGTAAGACTCCCATCGGCATTATCATTTAAGCTTGCTGCATCAGGAACCCAGTTTAGACGAACTAGATTAATATTATCTGCACCGAGTTGACTTGAATCTGTGGTAGGTGCGATTAGGTTGAAGTCAGTGGCGACGAGTTTGGCAAAATCTCCCGTGTAATTTTGAGTTATTTCAGCGGGCGAAGCGGCATTGTAAGCCGTGACTTTTAATTGCGGTTTTGTTTGGTAGGTAAATGTCTGGCCACTATAACTAAAACCAGTACACGCATTTGCACCAAAGGCACCATCAGTGACAGTACTCACTTCAAAATGATCTGGATAAAAACGCCCTATGGCGGGGCTAGACATCACGGCTAAGCTTTCACCGAAATAATTGGGTGGTGATACACCAAAAGAGAATACACCTACTTCAGATACTGATTGGCTGAGGGTATGGGTTCCATTGTCATTAGTTGAAAAATTAAAACTGTTTACTGAATGTGAACCATTATTGCCACCTGCAGGAGATAATAGACTATGGTTGGTTGCGATACTATTGAGTGTAAAGTTAGCAGTGACGGGGTTGTCACTAAAGTCAGAATCACCATCATGAGTCCAGCAGGCGGCATTAACTTTTAGATTAAAGTTCTCTCCCGCTTTTTTGAATTTACTGCAACTGGCATCAATACTTGCACAACTAGCATTCGCTTCATCACTGTATACAGCCAGCATCACAGGTTTGCTAACAAATATATCATTACCAACGAGAGTCAATCCGGTAGTGGTATTGGTATAGTTTGCATTCAAATCTAATTGCCCTGCATCATCATATTGCACAGTGATTTTAGCTTCACTATTTACGTCAAAATTTAAATTAACAGCTGTGCCAGACGAAGCGTTATTAATAGCTCGACCATTGACGATTACCTTATTGCTACCAGAGTTTGGTTGTAGATACGTTGACCAAAAATCTACACTATGAGTACCCGTTAATGCACCGACACAGCTAACATTATGATCGCTCATTTTGACCGAACGGATGGTGATATCAGCGGTTGGTTTGCATGCAGTCAATGCCGGCACATCAAAAATAAAACCAGTTTCAGAAAAAGTAATACTGCATTGTGGAACGATTGTATTGTTAGAAAAACATTGCAAAGGTGTGGTGGGGATAATGCTGCTATTAATTATATCGAGAACGACAATACCAGGTGTTGTGTGCTGCAAAGTGAGTAGTTGTTCCCCCGTTGACATGTTCACTGGATTAGCTGACCAACCTGTGATGGGGGAGAGATCGACACTAACATTTTCCGTATAGAGAATGCTACAGTCTGCATTAGAACAGGCTTTAATTGTAATATCGGCTGGTGTACAGGTAAGTGCTTGATCTGGATAATATAGTTCAAAATGATCAATTTCTCCACTACATGGAACAATTGCACGTATTGAACCGTCGGCATTTTTTCCTGAAGATTCATTGGCATAAAGTGTGGCAATATGTGCCGAATTAAGTACGCTGTTATAGATTTTTAATTCATCAAGAAAGCCTTTGAAACTCTGGCTAGCGTTGAAACCTGAGTCAATATCAGGCGCATTACGGAGGCGATCCTGTTCTTGACCAATTACAATAGAATTATCATGTGAAACTGACAATGCTCCCGAACCAACACTACGACTATCACAATCTTCTTGCCTACCATCAACATAGAGACAGGCATCTCGACCTTGCCTTGTGATAAGAATATGATGCCAAACATTATCTGTTAATGTTTGATTGGCTTTCAAAGTTGTTGAATCATCTCTTACTTTGAAACTGATTTCATCGTCATTTTTAATATAGACTTCAAGTTCATCATCGCTGGTACCGCTACCTAAAGCCTGGAATATTTCTTGTTGTCTACTCGAAACTGCCGTTTTAAACCAAACAGAAAAAGAAAAATCATCAATATTATTGAGCATTTCTTTAGGTAAGGTGATCCAATCTGCTGTTCCTGTATCACTGAGGTCGAGTGAGCGACCACCTAAAATAGATTCTATTTCAGAGATATCAGCATCCGTGGCTATACCGTGAAACCTATCTTGTGACTCTTTAACTTGATCAACTAGTGAGCAAGCATCAAAGCGGTATTCAGCATAGGGTGCTGGCAACACGGTGGGTATAGTACATGGTGATAATACAGTCGACGGGATAATGCTGCGTGAATTGTTACTAGGAGTTTGCCAAGCTAATCGAGCGACTGCGTCTCCAGTACGATCAAAAAACTCCATTTTTATATTGTAACGTTCGCCTGCGGTCAATGTAATAGTGTCACTGTTATCCCAAGTGGCACTATGTGCTGTCCAATTATCAATAACGAGATCACCGTTTACCCAAAGACGCACACCATCATCACTATTTGTTGAAAATACATAGTCTCCATCGGTCGGAGCTGTGATTGAACCTTGCCAGCGAGCAGCAAATTGGTCATCATCGATTGTATTGTCAGGCGAAGCGCTACCCCAATTGAAATCTATAGTAGGGTCGATACGTTCTATATCTGGATTAGATGTTGGAAAAACTCTTCCATTATCCCAGACGTCATGATTCCAATATTGGCCTTGAAGACCAATTCCTAAGCCACTTGATTGGATTGCAATGGAGAAGGGATCGGGGGATATAGGCTCGTCATCATCTGATTCAACATTGTTTACGGTAAGTGTGTAGTTAACACCTGTCGTTAAAGGTTTATTAAATGTTAGTCGAACAGTATTTTCTTGATCATCTAATAATTCTGCATCAACGATACTTAAACCCGGCGGGGTATTATTAGGTGAAATAGTGTAATTTTGCTTTCGTTCTGCACTTGATGAATTATTACCATCTTTCATATCGACATTAAATGTCACTAATAAAGTGTCATTACTCGGGCTACAAATATCTTCAGGAAAAACGGAGAATACAGTTGGTTTTATCGTGGAACTCAGGTCTGATGTTGGAATGACATGGGGTGTCTGATTCGAAGGTGTTTGCCAGTAAAGGCGAGCTACGGCTCCACGACCATGTTCAAAAAACTCCATTTTTATGTCATAATTTTGACCTGCGATGAGGTTAATTGTTGAGCTGTTATCCCAAGTTGGACCATGACGGGTCCAATTATTGATTAAGAGTTGGCCATTAATCCATAAACGTACGCCGTCATCTGATTGAGTATGAAAAACAAAATTTCCACTTTCAGGGGCGGTAATTTGTCCTGACCAACGAACCGCAAAGCGGTTGTCATCTATTTCATCATTATCAGGCGAATCACTGCCCCAGTTGAAATCGATAGTGGAATCGACTCGAATTAAATCAGGATCGTCATTAGGAAAGTTATAAGCATTATCTACGACGGAATAATTCCAGTATTCACCTTGGAGACCGTCTCCAGCAATGGCCTGAGAGTTGAAAAGGATAAATGAGACCACAAATATAATAAAACTGAGGAAGTGAATCCAATTCCTCTTGATAGATGGGCTTGTTATCATTTTATGGGACATGAACAGTCACTTCCAGTGCGCGTGAAACATAATCTAACTCGCCATAATTTCCATACTTACTCTGAGAGTTTAATCTAAATACACTATGGCTAACACCATTTTCGTCATAATCGCCTAATTTTGTACAACTAAGATTAATAACAAAACCTGAGGTATTGGCAAAGGTAGAGGGAAATGATGAAGGGCAGTTGGTTTGTGTGACAACCTTAGCTGTAGTCCATTCAATACCTGCACTTGCCGCTTGATAAGCACGCGAGCTTTGTAGTGCTAATATGCTAGTTTGACGTTGAACACCAGCAAGATTAACTAAGTATTGTCCTAAGAGGCTGACAATAATCAACACAAAAATTGCACCAATAAGCGTGATACCTTGTTGATTTCTCATGGCTGATTATCCACATGAATTTGATGCAGCAAACGTACTGATTCACCTGCTTCATCAGTAAGCACCATTTCCAATGTTACTAAGCCAGAGCGAGTGCTTGAGCCAGAGTTGTAATCAAATGTACAGGACGATAGGTAATTTGCTTGAATTGCGCCGCCACTGCTGGGGGGGGCAGGCTGTGTGGCCTGAATAGCATAAGCTTCATAACGCATTAACACTTTGTCTTTTTCTGCTAATGCAGAAAGGTCGCAGTGATAAGTGATTGGAGTGTCGATAATGAAAAAACGCTGTTGTGGTGACTTTAATGGGAATTGAAAAGCGGGTGTAACTATATAGTCAACTGTCGAACCTGCACTTACGGTAGTGATATTGTTACCTAGTCCACCATAGGCATTACTTCCTGGCGTATTAAGCGGATAAACTACTAATTGATCAGTACCAAGAGTTATGTCAGAAAAGTTTTGTAAGTCTCCCAAAACATCAAACCCTGTGTCAGCGATACTGAAATCAAGAATATCACCTGTAGCACCACTGCTAAGTTTGGCACGATAACGTCCGCCATCGACTATATGTAGTAGTTCTAATGTTTTGCCATCAGCTGAAATACGAATACTATTGGGTAAGGCCCTGCGAATATCACGTTGCATACGTTTTAGTGCTGAATCAGCAGTAGCAGTCAGCGTAGCGCGTCGTGAATTATCAATATAGGCATTGATAGGTAAGGTTAGAATTGAGCTTGTCATTGATGCGACAATGCCACCGATGACGATGGTGATAATTAGCTCAATTAAGCTGAAACCTGATTGTTGATGATGAAATAGTGACCTAGACATTAATAATCTGCCCTATAGCCAGTGAGTACAATATCTTGTGTGCCGGGGCGGCTTACAGTAATGGTAATCGCTTTCATAGTGACAGCTGATACAGTTTCATCAGCTATAGATACCACAATAGTATAATTTTCCAAACCGATAATGGCATCACCATTTTGATCAATTGCTCCAGTGTCATTTAGACCATCGTAGTCAGTAATATTGTCAAAAGTGGATCTATCACCCGCGACACTAGTATCAGGTGTTGCTGTGACAGGGTGTAATGTAATTTCTTCTAGATAGCTTTCGGCAATAGCAATAGCCTGATGTTGAACCATGGGATCAGCACTATGGCTTGTTGTAAGGTTAACCACACTTAAAATTCCAGCTAGAGATACACTGATAATGACAATAGTCATGATTAGTTCAATAAGTGTGGCACCACGGTGCTTTTTGTATGGATTAGTTATGCTATGTCGTGCTGTCATAACTAAATCCTGTTGCTGCTTTGATGGTGATTTGTCGGCTACCGACACTAATAATATTATCGACAATGCTCGTTGTCGGATCAATTCTTCCTAGAGAATCAAAGGTCGTTTCTGATTGTAATGCTGTTAAGGATACGTCAGCTTGTGAACCGATATAATCAGTATTCCCTGTAGTCGGATTGACGACAGAAAGAGTGTTGTCGAATGTGGCGGCACTTTCATCACAGTTATCTTCACGAAGGAGTGCGTAACTATTGCTAGCAATGACTAGTCGAGTTTGGCAACCTGTTGCCACAGCTACCTTTTGGGCATAGCGAACAGCATTTAAAGTATCGTCAAAAAATACACGTTCATCAAAAGTATTTCGGCCAAAGAATCGTGGCAGGGCAAGAGCAGAAATAATGCTTAATAAAACGATGACGAGTATAAGCTCAACAAGGGTAAACCCCTGTGCTCTATGCAAGATTTTGTGCTGTGAAGAGGAGTTATAAAAAAAGGAAGAATGCATGAATGAATTCTTCCTTTTTTTATGGTTCTATAATGGTTGTAGAATGCTGAAACTAGCAAGCACCACTAGTATCGCCAGTTATATCAGTAATTGCTGGTGAAGCATTGGCTGCTGATGCATTAGTATAGGTGAATGAACATGTACCTAAAGCGATAGTGCGAGGACTTGTGCCGCTTAATGCATAATCGGTAGCTGATAGATTTGCTAATGTTGTAACGTCTGCGCCACTTGGGTAACCATGAACCATGGTATAGACCGTGCCTTCAATTGTCACCGAATTACTACCAGCTATTAATGAAGCAGCATGGGCAATGGCTGATGCTGACTTTACTGCACCTAAGGCACCACTTAATGAAGACATGCGGGCATTGCCTTGCAAATTAGCAAATTTAGGTAATGCCGTTGCAGCCAAAATTCCTAAGATCACAATAACCATAACTAATTCAATTAGCGTAAAACCTTGTTGCTTCTTCATTTGCTGTCCTTAAATATGTCTTTTAAAATGAGTAAGAGCCTAAAAGTTAGACCCGAATAAAATCATATTAACCTTTTTTTCTGTATTTTCATAGCCATGCTTAATGGCCCATAGCTGCTCCGCCTAAGTCCCACATAGGCAAGAACACACCGAGTGCTAAGATTAAAACCATAATACCAATAACCGTAATCATAATAGGCTCAATGGCACTACTTAATTTTTTTGTATCGTAGTCGACTTCACGCTCATAGAAGGTAGCGACTTCGTCTAGCATATCATCAACAGAGCCCGTCTCTTCTCCAACAGAGATCATTTGTAAGACGAGTGGTGTGAATAATTTACTCGCAACGGCAGTTTGTGTGAGTGATTCACCATGCTCTAAACCATCACGCATGGCAAGAATACGTTGTTCAATAAAAGTATTATCAACGGCTTTACTAACAATCACAAGTGTTTGAGTAATGGGGACACCCGCCCGAAATGCCATTGAAAATGCACGTGAAAATCGGGCTAATGTTGCCATGTTGACAATTTTACCAACTAAGGGAAGACGGAGTTTGTAACGGTCCCATTTGTATAAGCCTTCTTCTGTTTTAAAATAGGCATTTATACCAATGACACTAAGTATTAAACCAAGCAAAATGAATTGCCAATAGTTGACGGTAAATTGTGATGTTGCCATGAGTATTTTTGTAGCCCATGGCAGCTCGCTACCAAAACCTGCAAATACTTTAGCGAAAGCAGGAATAACAAATAAGTTAATAATAGCGACAGCTATTGCCATTGCAATTAATACAAAAGAAGGATAGCGAAGTGCAGCTTTAACACGATCTTTTGTTTCTTTATCGATTTCAAGATATTTATAAATATGCTGAAAGGCTTGGTCTAGTTGTCCTGTATTCTCACCAACATTGACCATGCTAATAAAAAGGGTAGAAAAAATATGAGGGTATTTTTGCATGCTGCCGGCAAGAGATCGTCCTGCTTCCAAGTCAGAGGCTATTTCACCAATAGCATCTCGCATTCCAATATGAGTCATATGAGCTTTTAGCCCTTGTAAAGTAGGCAAAATTGAAATACCTGCTTTGAGTAAAGTCGACATTTGACGACTAAACATAATGAGATCATTTGTATCAGGTGTACGGCTCTTTAGAGAGTCTTGAAGTTTATCTAAAACGTTGTTTTGTTCAGTAGCAGACTCTGTAATATCAACAGGCGTGATGCCAATATTGATTAAATGGCTGGCCGCACTACTTTTGGTATTTTCTTCAAGTTCACCCGTGATAGCTTCGCCCTTAGCATTACGACCTTTATATTGGAAAATAGGCATATTTAAAGCTTATTTCTCAGCACTATGCTGAGTTGGCTCTGAAGGAGAGACTTCGATATCACCTGCAATACGGAGCACTTCTTCTAGTGTTGTTATACCTTGTTGTGCTAAGGCTAAGGCATGTGTGGAGAGGGTTTTAGAATGCAGCTGCTGCAGAGCTTGCTGTTTGAATAAATTATGGTCGCCTTGTTGCATTGCTGTTGATAGTGCTGGAGTGATGAGCAATAACTCATAGATCCCAGTTCGGCCTTTATAACCAGTTTCATTACATTGATGGCAGCCTGTAGCCAGATAAAACTTAGGAAGCGGATTTTCCGTACCTAACATTTGACTAACCCAGAAAGTATCAGAGTCGTCTAAGTCATGAGGCTGACGGCAGTCTGTACATAGTTTTCGAACAAGGCGTTGAGCTAATACTGCTTGTAATGAACTGGCAACTAAAAAGCTTTCAGCGCCCATATCTAATAAACGGTCAACCGTACTAATAGCATCATTCGTATGCAAGGTTGAAAAAACAAGATGACCTGTCATTGCAGCTCGAAGGCCTATTTCAACAGTTTCTTGATCACGCATTTCACCAATTAAGATGACATCTGGATCTTGACGTAATGCTGTGCGAAGCACTGATGGGAAGGTAAGGCCAATTTTTTCATGTACTTGCACTTGATTAATGCGAGGTAGTTGATATTCCACAGGATCTTCTGCAGTAATAATTTTACTTGTTGCAGAGTTAATGTCATTGAGTGCGGCATAGAGCGTTGTTGTTTTACCACTTCCGGTAGGACCTGTAACAAGAAGCAAGCCGTGTGGTTTTTTTATTATTTTATATAAGGGGGTAAGCACATGCTCAGGAATACCCAACTTACTTAGGTCAAGTAATCCTTGAGAATGGTCAAGAAGACGCATTACAACAGATTCACCATGAACCATGGGCATGGTTGATAGACGAACATCGATACTTTTCTTTTTGACTTTGATATTAAAGCGACCATCTTGAGGAAGGCGCTTTTCAGAAATATTGAGCCCAGCCATCAGTTTCAATCGAGATGTGAGCGCAGTAGCAATACGAGTTTCATCGACGAGTTGTTCTTGTAAAACACCATCAATTCGCTGACGAATGCGGAGGACATTACTATCTGGTTCGATATGAATATCAGAGGCTTGCATTGAGACAGCATCTTCAAAAATAGCTTGTAGAAGTTTGACGACAGGGGCGTCAGCAGTGGTTGTTGAACGCGATAGATCTTGAAGATCAAAATCTGTTTCAGCAAGCTCTTCATCCAGCACTTCAGCTAATGAGTCAATTTGTTCTGTTTGACGGTAATCTGAATCTAAGTGTGACAGTAGATCACTTTCACTGATTGCCGCAATGTCAATCTGTCGTTTTAATACTTTTTCTAACTCATCGTAGGCATAAATATCGGATGGATCTGCCATACCAACTAAAATCTTATCATTTTGTTCTTTTATGGCGATTGCTCGGAAGCGTCGCGCATGAATTTCAGGCAGTAATGGAAAAACATTGGGATCAATCGGGGTATTGCGCAAATCAAGATAAGGGATATTGAGCTGTTGAGATAATAGTCTCAATAATTGAGATTCTTGGATAAAATCAAGATCAATAAGTGTTTTACCCAGTTTCCTACGAGTTTTCTTTTGTTCTTCCAAAGCGGTTGACAGTTGTGCTTCAGAGATAAGTTTGTTCTCAATAAGCAGATCACCAATACGAATGCGTTTTCTTATATTCATTTAGGTGTTATTTCATCCCATTTATTGAGTAAGTAAAAGTATTGTCGAGAGTATATGACATAATCAGTATTGTAGCCATATCTCGTCATTACGTTGTTCAATCGGTAAACTTATTAATGATTGCCCACTGCAAGGACCGGCGATGCAAACACCTTCTTCGAAAGTGAATAATGCACCGTGGGTTGAGCATTGAATATGAGCCTCATCAATGGATAAAAATTTATCCGGTTGCCAGTTGAGGGGAATACCAAGATGAGGACAATGATTTTTATAGACGTAAACTTGGTCTTGTTGAGTTAGGACCAGTAACTCAAGTATTTCCTCCTTCTTTATATTGGTACTAAAGCTTTTCGTTGAATTAACAGGAAGCTCATGTTTGTGACATAAAAAATACCAAGACATAATCAATTAACTTTGAAATTTGAATTTTGAAGAAGGTTTGAAAATCCGTACTGGCCACATTTATGCCCTGCAAGCTGACAGGCATTGCTTAAAGCTTGTTGAGCATCATTATGGCTAACAAGGCTATGGATAAAAGCTGCGTTAAAGGTATCACCGGCACCAAGTGTATCTATCACTTTCTTCGGAGGAAATGCTTGACTGTGGAGTATGCTGCCATCTGATGATATTGCCCAAGCACCTTGTTGTCCCCAAGCACATATTGTCAGTTTGTTATTATTTAAAGATGTCAGAAAACTGGCTGCATCACTAAAACCACAACTTTCAGCATAGTGCTGGGAAAATAGTAATACATCGGCTAGTTCAAATAGACTTTCAATATTTGGTCGTGATTTTTCAACTTCTAATGAGCAAGTAAGCTTAGGAAACTGTTGTTTTAGATGTTGTAACATCTGTTGTGTTTCAGCAATATTCCTACCTTCAAAATGTACCCAATCAAACTTGTTTAGATCAATTTTAACAAAGTCATTAAAGCTAAATTCAGGACAGTCTCGATGGTGAATAATACTTCGACTGCCCGTTGATTGGTTCAGGGTAATATAAGACGTTGGCATTTTACCTGACGTTAATATTTTGCAGGTTGATGTATCAATGTTTGACTTGGCAAGGTCTTGTTTGATGGTTTGACTATCAGGTTCATCTATTAATATGCCACCCCATGAACAGTGATGACCAAGCTGACTAAGTACAGTCAGTGTATTGGTCGCATTACCACCACGAGATTGCTGTTGTGATAGGGCTCTTATTTCAGAGTTTTCTTCAGGATAGGATTCAACAACATTAATGATGTCGAGTGTGGCAATGCCAATTGCAAGAATATTAGCCATAGTGAGTAATCATCACATCCTCGCTTAATAAAGCGAGGATGTGACATTATTTGATTATGCTATTAGATTGTGTCAAAAACGGCACTAACGGCAGCAGTTATTTGATCAACATTACCAACACCAGCAATGCTATGCAGTTTATTTTGATCTTGGTAATAACTCACTAATGGTGCTGTTTGATCTTGATAAATATTTAAGCGGTTACCAATTGTTTCTTCATTATCATCAGCACGTTGGAATAATGGACCGTTACACGCATCACAGTGATTTTCTACTTTAGAAGGTGATAGGTGAATATTATAAATAGCGCCGCAGTCTTTACAGGTACGACGGCCCGTTAAACGCTGTAGTAACTCTTCAAAGGCAACATCAAGTAGAACAACACCTTGTAGTGGCTGTCCTAGCTTAGTAAGCATTGCATCAAGTGCCTCAGCCTGAGGAATATTGCGAGGGAAGCCATCTAGAATATAACCATTTTTAGCATCATCATGAGAAATACGCTCACGGATCAAACCAATAACGATTTCATCAGATACTAATGCGCCTGCATCCATTGCGGTTTTAGCTTGTTTGCCTAATTCAGAACCTGCACTTACAGCAGCCCTTAATAAATCACCAGTTGAGATTTGTGGAATATCATATTTTTTAGATAATACAAAACCTTGTGTTCCTTTACCTGAACCTGGAGCGCCTAATAATACTGTTCTCATGGAGTGCCTCTTTTCATTTTATTTGGGATGAATTCAAGATCACATCATTACTGATGTTAGATCATCCAGTTGTGTTGTTACGTGTTGTAATATTTCGGGTAGTACCGCAGTGTCTAAATTCAATAATTCCCAAGCTTTTACATCTAGTGGAGGGACGTGATGATCACCACTATGACCCAGTTGAGCTGAACTCACCATAATATCGGCAATATGCACAATGGCGACTTCGAGTGGGAAATTTTCAGACTGTGTCGGGGTATGGTGATGACGAACAACGTCTTCTAAAGATGTCGGTAGTCGCCATGCTTTGACTAAGGCATGACCAACTTCTGTATGGTCGAATCCAAGAGTTCGTTGCTCTGATAAATAAATGACTTCATTACCAAATTTAGCACCATTAATGGCTTCTCTGGCGAGCTCAGGCATTGATTGATAAATAACTAAACTACCAATATTGTGAAGTAGGCCGGCAAGAAAGAAGCGTTCAGCTGCACGTTCACCACATTTTAGAGCAAGTTGTTTTGCTGCAATGGCACAGGCAAGACTATGGCGCCAAAACTCTTTCATATTGATTAGAGAACTTGGGATTCCATTAAATGAATTAATCACTGAGGTTGCTAATACTAAGTGAATTAACTCGCGAGTTCCTATAATAGTGATGGCCCGTGAAATAGTATTTATTTGAGAAGGAAAGCCATAAAAAGGGCTATTCACAACTTTCAGTAATCGCGTAGCTAAGGCAGGATCAGTATTAATAACTGCACTGATATCTTCAGCTGAGCTATTAGGATCATTCATTAAACCATTAAGTTCAGTATAGGTACTTGGTGGCGAAACCAATTCAAGTGATTTATTAACAAGAGATTCTGCTGTCAGTGCCATACCTTAGTCGCTTTCCACTGTTGGAGAGGTGGTTGTTTCAGGCTGTATCTCGAATAATGTTTGCATCACTGGGTGCGTGAGATCAGTGTAACGAAATAACTCTTTTCGAACTTCGATGTCTTGTTCAGTTAAATTAGATTCGGCCATTTTACCGTACACTCATACTAGATGATTGAAAGAGTGTTTCGCTGATAGTCGCGCCTAGTTTACCGGCAAAGCGATCTAAATAATTTGGGCGAGGTGTGTAATCAATAATGTCTTCAGCACCAATGATATCTCGAGCGACAGTGCTACTGTTTGCTAGGCCATCGATTAAGCCAAGGGGTAAAGCTTGCTCCCCTGACCAGAACAGGCCGGTAAATAATCTTGGATCATCTGCAAGACGATCACCTCGGCCTGCTTTCACAACATCAATAAACTGTTGATGGATGTTATCAAGCATATTGTGAGCATGTTTAATATCTTGATCTCTCATTGGTAAAAATGGGTCAAGGAATGCTTTATTTTCGCCTGCGGTTAATGAACGTCGTTCAATACCTAATTTTTCAATTGTTTCGGTAAAACCAAAACTATCCATACGAACGCCAATTGAACCAACAATACTGGCTTTATCTGCATAAATTTCTTTTGCAGCTACAGCGATATAATAGCCACCTGATGCACATACATCTTGAATCACAGCATAAACAGGAAAGTCAGGACGAGATTGTTGGAGTCGTTGAAGCTCATCATTAATAATGCCAGCTTGGACAGGGCTGCCGCCGGGCGTATTCAATCTAAGAATTAGACCTTGAGCATTTGGGCTATCAAAGGCATCTCGAATGCCGGTAACAATCGTATCAGCATTGGCTTCTGCATCAGCAGCAATAACACCATTTATTTCGACAAGAGCTGTGTGCTCTTCATCATAAATTGGAAGTTCGTCTGATGGAATCATCAGCATTAACACTGCCATTAAATAGACAAACATTAAACCTTTAAATACATAACCCCAGCGACGATTTTTGCGTTGCTCATTGAGTGCAGCAAAGGCTAAATCTTCGAGCACTTTACGTTCCCAACTGCCTTGATCGTTAGGTGTACCGCTCATGTTATTAGCATTAGAGTTAGGAAAATCGCCAAATGTGGCCATAGTTCAGTGTTCCAAAAAGGAGTTAAGAAAAGCAGTAAATCATAACAAATGTCAGACTACAAGTTATCTAAGGATCTTTGTAGCAAGATTTAGAGGGCCATTAACCATTGCTCAACTTGATGTAAATTATCGACTATATCGCGTGGCTGACATGCTTGTAAGGTGTTAATGCCATGAGCGCCATGACTTACAGCTAGGCTATCAGCCCCGGCATTATGGGCCATCTGCAAGTCATATTCAGTATCACCGATCATCAATGTTTCTTTTGGCGTTACGCCACAATAGTCCATTAATTCTTCAATCATTTGAGGATGGGGCTTGGAGTGACATTCATCAGCACATCGCGTGGCATGGAATAAATGTTCCAATTTTGTACTGCTCAATACTTTATTTAGACCTGAACGACTTTTCCCTGTAGCAACACCAAGAAAATATTCTTGTTTGTTAAGGTTTTGTACCAGATGACTGGCATTATCAAATAGTGGCGTGTCATGTGGAGTGCTTAACCAAATATCTCGATAGGTCTTAGCGAGTTGAGCCACATCCATTGATGAAATATTAGGGTAAAGCGCTTGAGCTGCTTCATTAAGTCCTAGACCGATAATATGACTAATAGCTGAATCAGCTAATGGAGGAAATTCAAGCTGACTAATAGCTTGTTGCATGCAGGTGACAATATGACCCGTTGAATCCATCAATGTGCCATCCCAATCAAAAACGATAAGTTGATATCGACTCATTATTGGTCTCGTAACTTATTAACAACATTTTCTAATTGTGTGGGTAGCGGTGCTTCTAATGCTAATTTTTCACCGGTAGAAGGGTGTGCAATACCCAGTTTCCATGCATGTAAAAATAAGCGTTTTAAACCAAACTTTTTCATGTCACGGTTAAAGTTACGTTGACCATATTTGTCATCACCAGCAACTGGATGACCCATATATAAAGAATGGACACGAATTTGATGTGTACGTCCAGTGTAAAGAATAACTTCAGTTAGTTGGGCCTGAGCAAATGATTCAATCGGTTTGAAGACTGTTTTAGAATATTTTCCTTCAGGATCGACAATAACCATGCGCTCACCTGAGGAAACGCTATTTTTCATTAAGGGCTGTTCAATCAATCGCTCTTTTGAACCCCAAGAACCTTTTAATAGGGTTAGATAGCGCTTATCTATCTTGTGGTCTTTCATTTGTTGTTGCATATTGAGCAAGGCTTCTCTGCTTTTTGCGACTAATAGGCAGCCAGAGGTGTCACGATCAAGGCGATGAACAAGTTCAAGGTAGGGTAAGTCATCTCGAATAATACGTAATGCTTCAATAAGGCCTTGTTCAATATTACTACCCGCATGAACAGCAACACCTGAAGGTTTATTAAGAACTAATAGCGCATCATCTTCTAACATAATGCAGTCGTTGATTTGCAGCCTGAAACGATCACTGACAGTAGTGATTTTTGATTTTTCTGAAGTATGTAAAGGCGGAATTCGAATACTGTCGCCGGCCTGTATTTTGTAAGTTTGCTTGATACGACCTTTATTAACGCGTACCTCGCCTTTGCGAATTGCTTTATAAATACGGCTTTTAGGCACACCTTTTTGTAAGGTTAGTAAAAAATTATCAATTCTTTGGCCAGCTTGAGCGGCGGAGATATCAACAAATTGAACAGAATAAGATTTTTTATCGGTACTAGCCATTAACAAATGAGCCCTAAATATTGAGTTTACTATTGCTGATATGACAAAGGACTGTTATATTCCGATGTTGGTCTTTTTGTAAACGTTGGTAACAGTATACCGACTTTAGTTAAAAAGGCTTAAAAATGGCATGGTCGCTCCTTCTTTTGAAGAGGAAGTTGATGCGGCAAAGCCCTACAAGTTTGATTGACGCGTTTGATTATTATCAGGCGTGGTTAGGCTCAATAATGAGTAAAAATTTAAGTGGTTCCCACGTCTTGGTTTAAAAGATATTTTGCACCAGACAGGATAATAACAAGTAATTAATGAGTAGGTACCGGCTAGCTACACCAAGGGGTGAGGCGGCAGTACTGAATAAGGTCGCAGACAACAATATTGCGACAATGGTCTTTCTTGAAAACAAGAATAATAAATAAGACCAATAGGTAAGCTAAAACAATATGCAAATGTAAGACGTATTGTGATGATTAATTGCAAAAAGTGAAGTGTTTTCCTGCTGAAAAGTCGACAAAGACTATGCAAATCCCTACAAATAAAGGGATACCAATGTGCGAGCCTCATATAGAGGTTTTAAATGAAGCGAATTTTAATTAACGCAACGAATGAAGAAGAGTTGCGTGTTGCGATGGTCGATGGCCAGCGCCTGTTTGATCTAGATATTGCCATCCCTTCTCGGGAACAAAAGAAAGGTAATATTTA
>ENA-ORXI01000491-ORXI01000491.1-sediment-metagenome-genome-assembly--contig:-NODE-491-length-32643-cov-4.033071_pt1 | contig 32643 bp, 32 predicted proteins | sample MGYA00237861_ERZ511468 | MGnify/ENA primary metagenome ERZ511468 (study PRJEB26299, sample SAMN06266213) | sediment metagenome | isolation source: Hudson Canyon methane seep mesocosm | place: USA:Hudson... | reverse complement strand
GGCCGTCGGACAGCAGCGGATCGGCCGGTGGGCGGGTCGGAATGGAGCCCTCGGCGAGTCCGACCACGACCACCAGGTCGGCGTCGAGGCCGACGGCCCGGTCGATGCTGGTGACTTGCACGCCGATCCCGGTGCGACCGACGCGCCCCAGGGGGCGGCGGAGTTCGGCGGCCAGGGCGCCCCGGAAGCTCCGGTAGGGAGGACGAGGTTCGATGTTGTTCAACTCGGACAGCGCATCGAGGATCGCGCCCACCTCGTCGAGGGCAAGCAGTTCGTCGGTGGACCAGCCGTCGTGGGCGGTGGTGCCGCCGAGGTAGTGGCGAAGCAGGTCGCGGACCCGACTGCACCGGCCGGCCCAGGAATCGTCTTCGGTGAGGTCCTGCAGGGATCCGTCGAGTCGCTTGACGAAGGCGGCCAGTTCTCGAGTCCGTGTGGCCTCGGCCGACAGCCGGTCGGCCAACCAGGTCCGACCCTCATCGTTAAGTTCGGCCACGGCTTCGGCATCGAGTTCGGCGGCCAGGCGGGCGAGGCGGTCGGTCCAGTCGTCAATTCCACCGACCACGCCGGCCTGAGCGGCCAGCCGACCCCAGGCGCGTGCCGGGACCAAGTCGTGGTCGGGGTCCCAGAGGGGCACGTCGGCCATCAGGGCGTCGAGTTCGGTTCGACGGATCCCCCGATCGGGAAGGTTGAGGAGGCCGATCAGGAAGCGCCCGACGATCGCCTCGTCGAGTCGGTGGACGCCGCTGGTATGGAACCCGATGCCTGCCGCGGCAAGCCGCTCCTGGATCAGCCGGGCGTCGTCAGTGGTCGACGGGTGGACCAGGGCCATGCGGTCCAACGGCGTGCCGGCCCGTGCCGCCTCCATGATCCGCCGGATGGCGTAGCGGACAGCCTCGTCTTGTTCTGGGGTGGATGCCACGAGGCACGGGACCCGTGATCCGGCAGGCCCCGCCTTGGGCACCTCAACGCCGAGGGTCTCGGTGAGGGCAGCAAGGTCGGGGTCGGCCGACACCGATCCGTCCGGACCGTCGGCGTCGCCGACGACTGCGGTGAGGCGGCCTGCGGTGGCCAGTGCGCCGACGAGTCGGCGCTCCGAGGCGACGAGCGTGCCGGGTAGGTAGAGCACGATCGGTGGGAGATCGACCGATCCGTCGGCGATCCGGGCGGCGGCGACGACGGCTCGTTCATGCTCATCGTGAAAGGTCGGTTGGAGCCGCTCGACGAGTGCCCGGTGGAGCCCGACCAGATCGGACAACGAACCGCCGATGTCCGACAGACGGTCGAGAGCGTCGGGGTGGACCTCGCGGAGATTGCGGTGGGCGGCCATGACGGTGCGTTCCACCGACGGGTGGTCGGCCACCGGACCGAAGACACCGGGACGTTCGGCCAGCAGTCGTCGGGTGGCAGCCAGCACCACGGCGTCGCTGACGGCGCGCCGGGCGGCGATATGGGGCGAACCGGCCGAGATGCCACGGGCCAGGTCGAGCAGGGTGACGAAGTCGACGGCGGCCAGGCCCGTTGTGTCGTTCGTGACACTGGTGGCCGCTAGTCGTCGGCGCAGCGCCACTCCAAGGGAATGGTCGGACACGATCACGGTCACCGGGGTGAGGGGATCGCCACCCTTGGCGTCGTCGATCACGTCGGCCAGTGCCGCCGTCGCCGGTCGTCCGTACCTCGTTCGCAGGATCTTTGTCGTCATCTTGGAGCAAACCTAGGGATTCCCTGTGACAGCCACCGAATCTGGCCTGGATCTGGCTCCGGCCAGCGGCCCGCAGTTCGCGGCCCGGTTCCTGTGGTATCGGGCTCGACCGTTAGGTTTCGCTGCCATGAGCGACGATGCTGACCTGAACTTCGAGTACCCCGGTCGCTGGGCTGCCGAGGCCCCCGATCGCCCGGCCGTCGTCATGGCGGAAACCGGCGAGACCATGACGTTCGCCGAACTGGATGCCGAGGCCAACCGCATCTCGCGGGTCTTCCACGGCCTGGGCATCGGCCCCGGCGACCACGTGGCGTTCTGCCTCGAGAATCGCATCGAGTTCCTGGCCTTGGCCTGGGGCGCCCACTACGCCGGCTGCTACTACACCGCCATCTCCTCTCGTCTGACGGCCGACGAGATCGCCTACATCGTCGACGACTGCGGAGCCCGGGCCTTCGCGACCTCGCCCTACAAGGCCGACGACGTGGCCGAGATAACCGCGGCCACCCCGAACGTCGAGGCCCGCTTCTCGATCGGTGGTCCGGTCGAGGACCATGCCTGCTTCGAGGACGCGGTCGCCGGCCAGTCGGCCGACCCCCTGCCCGACCGCACCGAGGGTCAGGACATGCTCTATTCCTCGGGCACCACCGGTCGCCCCAAGGGCGTGAAATCGCCGCTCAGTGGAGCGCCGCTGGGCCAGGCCAACTCGATTTCGATGATGGCCGAGGGCCTGTTTGGTGCCACGCCGGGATCGGTGTACCTGTCGCCGGCACCGCTGTACCACGCCGCCCCGCTCCGTTTCTGCCTGGGCGCCCACCGACTGGGGTGCACGGTGGTCGTCATGGAGCGCTTCGATGCTGAAGGGGCGTTGGCGGCCATCCAGAACCACGGGGTTACGTGGAGCCAGTGGGTGCCGACCATGTTCGTCCGGATGCTGAAGCTTCCCGACGAGGTGCGGGCCGCCTACGACTTGTCGACGCTGGTGTCGGCGATCCACGCGGCGGCACCGTGTCCGGTCGACGTGAAGCACCGGATGATCGAGTGGTGGGGCCCGGTGCTGCACGAGTACTACGCGGGCACCGAGGGCAACGGCCTGACGTACACCAACTCGGTGGACTGGCTGGCCCATCCGGGCACGGTCGGCAAGGCCTTGCTGGGCGAGGTGCTGATCCTCGACGACGACGGCAACGAGGTGCCGGTAGGCACCGAGGGCGGCGTCTATTTCCGGGGCAACTCCGACTTCGAGTACCACAACGACCCGGAGAAGACCGCCGACGCCAAGTTGCGGCCCGACACCAGCACGCTGGGCGACGTGGGCCGACTCGACGAGGACGGCTACCTCTACCTGACCGACCGCAAGGCGTACATGATCATCTCGGGCGGGGTGAACATCTATCCCCAGGAGGCCGAGAACATCCTGACCATGCACCCCGCGGTATTCGACGTGGCCGTCATCGGCGTGCCGAACGAGGACTTCGGCGAGGAGGTCAAGGCGATCGTCCAGCCGGTGGATCCGGCGGCCGCCGGCCCGGATCTGGCCGCAGAGCTGGTCGCCTTCTGCCGTTCGCAGCTGGCCGACGTGAAGTGCCCCCGCAGCGTGGACTTCCGCGACGAGCTCCCCCGGCATCCCACAGGCAAGCTCTACAAGCGCCTCCTGAAGGACGAATACTGGGTAGGCCACCAGGGGCGCATCTAGGGTCCGCGCCCATGGGGCACCCGGTGGTCACCGACGAGCAGGTCCGGACGTTCGCCACCGATGGCGTGATCTGCCTGCGAGGCGCCTTCGGCCCGGAGTGGATCGAACCACTACGGCGGGGCATCCAGAAGAACATTGCCGAACCGTCCGACCGGGCACGATTCTGGGACCGCGACGTCGAGGGCCGGACCTGCTTCTACGACAACCAGTCCTGGCTGCACATCGACGAGTACCGAGACTTCGCCGTGGACTCGCCCGCCGCCGAGCTCGCCGGGCGCCTGCTGGGGGCCACGGCGGTCAACTTCTTCTACGACGCCGTGTTCGTCCGGTCACCCGGCAACCGGTTCCGCACGCCGTTCCACCAGGACGAGCCGTACTGGTCGGTCGAGGGGTTCGACACGTGCTCGATCTGGATGCCGCTGGTGCCGGTTGCCCGGGAGAGCTCCCTGGAGCTGGTCCGGGGTTCGCACCTGTGGCCGGAGCGGTTCCGGCAGGAGAACTTCGGCGCCCTCACCGGTGATGACCGGGACACGGTTGCCTACGCCGAAGGGGGTCGAGCGGGACCGCTACCCGACATCGAGGTCGACAGGGACGCCTACGAGATCCTGTCCTGGGCCATGGACCCCGGGGACGTGGTGGTCTTCAATGCACGGATGGTCCACGGAGGGTCCGGCAACCTGGCGGCGGACCGCGACCTGCAGGTCTTCAACACGCAGTGGCTGGGCGATGACGTGCGGGTGGCCTTCCGCCCCGAGGGCATGGACCCCGACCACAGCGGGGTGATGCGGGCGGCCGGGCTGGACCACGGGGACCGGATCGGCGGCGACCTGTATCCCGAGTTGTGGCGGCGCCCGGAACCCGCCCCCGCCTGATCGGGCGATCGGCTCCGTTCCTGCCTGAGCCGAGCCAGCCGTAGAGGCGAAGTCCTGCCCGGGCTTAGGGTCAGCCCGCTTCTGAGTGCGTGACGGGCTGCTCGCCCATCCATTCCCGCAGGGTGTTCTTGAACTTGGTCTGCTGGATGAAGAGGTCGTGTTCGGCACCGGCCTCGCCGGCCGCCTGGGGAGCCTTTAGGTAGAAGGACAGCCACTCCTGCACGCCGGACTGTCCGGCACGGTGGGCGAGGTCCAAGAAGAGCGCCAGGTCCAGGACGATCGGGGCGGCCAGGATCGAGTCACGGCAGAGGAAGTCCACCTTGATCTGCATGGGGTAGCCCATCCATCCGAAGATGTCGATGGCGTCCCAGCCCTCCTTGTTGTCGCCACGGGGCGGGTAGTAGTTGATGCGCACCACGTGGTCGATGTTGCCGTAGAGCTCCGGGTAGGAGTCCGGCTGGAGGATTGCGTCCAGCACGCCCAGCTTGGACACCTCCTTGGTCTTGAAGTTCTCCGGGTCGTCCAGCACCTCGCCGTCCCGGTTCCCCAGGATGTTGGTGGAGTACCAGCCGCGCAGGCCCAGCATCCGGGCCTTGAAGCCGGGGGCCAGCATGGTCTTCATGAGGGTCTGGCCGGTCTTGAAGTCCTTGCCGGCGATCGGCACGCCGCGCCGCGCGGCCAGCTCGATCATGCACGCCAGGTCGACGCTCAGGTTCGGAGCGCCGTTGGCGAACGGCACGTCGCTCATCAGCGCGGCGTAGACGTAGATCTGGCTGGGGGAGATGTTCTCGTCGTTGGCACGCAGGCCGGCCTCGAACGCCTCGACGGTGTCGTGTACGGCGCTGGCCTCCTGGTAGGCCTCGGTCGAGCCGCACCAGACCATGACCAGGCGGTCGCACCCGTTCTGGATGCGGAACCGCTCGATGTCGTCGATCAGCGCCTGGGCCTGGTCCCACATGGCGGTCTCAGACTTGACCCGTGTGCCGTCTAGTTTCTTTACCCAGCGCCGGTCGAAGACGGCGTCCATGGCGACGATGCCCTCCAGCTCGGCCGAGACCGGAGCCAGGTCCCTCTCCTCCAGCACGCCGCAGGTGCGGGCGGCCTCCAGCACGTTGGCCGAGATGGGATCCCAGCCACCGAAGACGATGTCGTCCAGGTCGGCCAGCGGAACGAACTCACGGATGAGCGGGTTGCGGTCCTCGTCGCGGCTACCCAGGCGGATGTGGGCCATCTGGCTGACCGATCCGATCGGAGCGGTCAAGCCGTTGCGAGCGGCGATCACGCCGGCGATGAAGGTGGAGGCCACGGCGCCCAGGCCGGGGGTGAGGATCCCGAGGCGGCCGGTGGCTGGGGCGATTTCAAGAGGTGTGTTCATGGTGGTTCAGGATAAGCACATCCGAATGATCAGCGACTAAGATTTAGAAGGACTTAACTCAATATCAACGCACTGCAAGTACCGCTCCATCCACTCGACGAGGGGCCCCATCCATGGCTGATCCGAGGCTCCCGAACCTGACCGTCCAACAGTTGGAGTACTTGGTGGCGGCAGCGGCCTCTCCCACCCGGGCGGCGGCTGCCACCGGGTTGGGCGTGACACCGTCGGCCCTCACCCAGGGCCTCGCCGAACTGGAGAGGCGGGTCGGCGTGCCTTTGTTCGAGCGCCAGGGCCGCCAGACCAGGCTCCGGCCCCAGGCAACCGAGGTCCTGGCCCACGCCCGCCGGGTCGTGGCCGAGACCAGGGACCTGGCCCGCTGGGCCGAGACCCGCCGGACGGGCACCGCCGGCACGGTGAGGCTCGGCACCATCGACGCCGTGGTGGTCCACCATCGGGCCGCCACGATCCGTCATCACCGACGGGTCAGCCCCGGCCTCGACCTGAGGCTCACGGTGGCCCCCTCCGGAGCACTCCTGGACTCGTTGCGCGTGGGCGACCTGGACCTGGTGGTCTGTGTAGAACCGGCCGATCCACCCGACGGCGTCGACACCGTTCTCTGCCTGGAGGAACCCCTGCACGCATACGCCCCTGACGGCGCCGCCGGCGGAGCCCCGGATACCTGGGGGCCATGGGTCACCTACCCGGACGGGTCCCACACGAGAGCCGTCATCGCCGCCGGCCTGATGGCGGTCGGGGCACCGTTCGAGGTGGTCGCCGAGTCCAACCAGCCGGACGTGCTCCGCGAGATGGTCCGTCTCGGCATGGGGTGGGCTGTGCTCCCCGAGGCCCAGGCCGGCGCCGGGGTGGAACCACTGGCACGGGTCCGACGACTTCCCATCGGCGTACGGCGCCTGGTCGTGGCCCGGCGCTCCGGTGCGTCGCCCGACGCTGCCGTGGACGCGCTGGCCGCCGCCCTCCTCGACGGCTGACCGCTGCAGGTCAAAATCGGTGACGTGGCAGGGTCGTGACGGGTAGTCTCCCGGCGCGACTCGGGTCGCCATCGGTGTCAGGCCGATAGCGCCGGGGTACATCTGACCGGATCAACCTGCGACATTCGCCCCGAACCTCTGGCGGTTCCCATGCCCTGGCCCACCTCCCGTGACGACGAGCTCTTCGGCTACGTCCAGAATGAACTCGAGCGGCAGAACACCACGCTGCAGCTGATCGCATCGGAGAACTTCGCCTCGCCGGCCGTGCTGGAGGCCAGCGGTTCGGTGCTGACCAACAAGTACGCGGAGGGCTACCCGGGAAAGCGCTACTACGGCGGAAACATCCACGTGGACGAGGTCGAGGACCTGGCGCGCGAGCGGGTCAAGGCCCTATTCGGTGCCGACCACGCCAACGTCCAGCCCCACTCCGGGGCGAACGCCAACATGGCCGTCTACCAGGCACTCCTGGAGCCCGGCGACACCGTCCTGGGCCTCAGCCTCGACCACGGCGGTCACCTCACCCACGGCTCGCCGGTGAACGCCAGCGGCAAGCTCTACAACTTCGTCTCGTACGGCCTGTCCGGCAGCGACGAGCGCATCGACATGGACGAGTTGCGGGACAGCGCCAGAGCAGCCCGCCCGAAGATGATCGTGGCCGGTGCCACGGCATACCCGCGGATCATCGAGCCGGCCCCGCTGCGCGACATCGCCGACGAGGTCGGCGCTGTTCTCATGTTCGACGCCGCCCACATCGCCGGGCTCATCGCCGGAGGGGTGCACCCCAACCCGGTGCCGCACTGCGACATCGTGACGTTCACCACGCACAAGACCCTCCGTGGCCCACGCGGCGGGTGCATCCTCACCCGTGAGGAGTACGCGGCGGTGATCGACAAGGCGATCTTCCCCGGCTCGCAGGGTGGCCCGCTGGAACACCACATCGCCGCCAAGGCCGTGGCGTTCCGGGAGGCGGCCGATCCGTCGTTCGCCGACTACGCCCGCCAGATCGTGGCCAACGCCTCGGCGCTGGCCTCTGCCCTTGTCGGCCATGGTTTCCGCCTGGTCACTGGTGGTACCGACAACCACCTGATGGTCGTGGACCTCCGCACGTTCGACGCCGAGTTGACCGGCGCCGTGGCCCAGACGGTGCTGGACCGGGCCGGAATCACGTTGAACAAGAACACGGTTCCGGATGATCCGCGCTCGCCGTTCGTGACCAGCGGCGTTCGCATCGGTACCCCGTCGACGACCACCCAGGGGATGGCCGAACCCGAGATGGCCGAGATCGCCGACCTGATCGCCAGGACGCTCCAAGGGCGCGATGACGATTCGGTAGTCGCAGCGGTGCGGGCTGACGTGAACGCCCTCTGCGCCCGGTTCCCCGTGTACGGGGGCTGAGCGGGGCCGAGGGCCGCTCGGTGCTGGATCCCGGAGCCTGATCCGACGTGCCGGGCATCGTTCCCCACCTAGTCGTCGGTGCCGTGGCCGCTCTGGTGACCGCCACGGCCACCCCGCTGGTCCGACGGTTCGCTGTCGGCCTCGGCCTACTGGTCGTTCCCGGCGAACGCGACGTCCATACCGCCCCCACCCCGCGTCTCGGTGGGCCGGCCATGCTCCTAGGCCTGCTGGCGGGGGTTCTGGCCGCCTGGCTGGTGGGAGACTTCGCCGAGGTGTTCGCCGCTCCATCGGAGATGGTGGGCGTGGTCGCGGCTGCGGTGGTCATCTGCGCCGTCGGGGTGATCGACGACGTCCGACCCGTCTCGGCACCGGCCAAGGTGGCTGGGATGGTGCTCTCCGGCAGTGTGCTGTCGCTGTCCGGCGTGTCGCTGGTCGTGCTGCGTATCCCGTTCCTAGACGTGGTGCTGCTCTCGCCAGACCTGTCGGCTCTTCTCACCGTGGTGTGGGTGGTTCTCCTGGCCAACGCCCTGAACCTGACCGACGGGCTGGATGGCCTGGCGGCCGGCATCGTGGCGATCGCCGCTGCCACCTTCTTCCTCTACGCCCTGCGCCTGGGTGACGAGGGCCTGCTCTTCGATGGCAATCCGGGGTCGGTGCTGGCCGTCATCGTGGTCGGGATCTGTGTCGGGTTCCTGCCACACAACGTGCATCCGGCACGGATCTTCATGGGAGACGGTGGCGCCCTGCTCCTGGGACTGCTGATGGCGGCCGCCACGGTGTCGGTGGGTGGTCGGACCGAGGCGGCCTACAGCGGCCAGTCGTTCTTCTTCTTCGCCCCCGTGTTCATCCCCGTGGTGATCCTCGGGGTGCCGCTGTTCGACATGGCCTTCGCTGCCGTTCGTCGAGTGGCCACCCCGGGTCTGAAGATGACGTCGCCGGACAAGGACCATCTGCACCACCGCCTGCTGCGCCTGGGCCACGGCCACCGCCGGGCCGTGTTGATCCTGTGGGGGTGGACGGCCCTGCTCTCGGGCTTCGTGCTCTGGCCCACCTATTCGGGTGACGGTGATGCCATCGTGCCGATCGGGGTATTGGCCCTCGGTCTTCTCCTCTTCACGGTGCTCCATCCGCGCCTCCGGGCATCGCCGGCGGGTGTGACCGATTCAGGGGTTGCCGGAGGGGGAGTTGGTGATTAGATTCACAAGCGCGTCCGGGGACCATCCTCACCGGACCACCACGTACGACGACCCTGGGCCCTGTGGCGCCCGCTGGCGGAGGACTTTCCCCATGGTGCAGGCCGATACGCGTAAGAGGCGAGAGGGTTCGGGCGACGCATTCGCCGCCGCCTTCGAGCTCGTCGCAACGCCTGCCATCTTCGGCTTCCTGGGTTGGCTCCTGGACGGTCGCCTGGGCACCGCTCCAATCTTCACCGTCGCCTTCGTCGTGATCGCCCTCGCCTATGCGTCATGGCGACTGGCCCACGACTACGGCGAGAGCCTGGAGCGGGCCCGCGTGGAACGACGGGCCGCATGGCGGGCCGAGGGTTCCCCACTGTGAACACGATCGCCGACATGGAATCCGCCGCCCCCGAGTCGGCGATAGCGCGCGACCTGGTCCGCCGGGCGCTCTACGTGGCGCCAGCGTTCCTCCTCATGGGCCTGCTGGGTTGGGGCACCACCGGGTTGTTCTCCGCAGCCCTCAGCCTGGCGCTCGTGGCCATCAACTTCCGCCTTGGAGCGGCGATCATCACCCGCGCATCGCAGATCTCGCTGAACGCCCTGTTCGGTGCGGTCCTGGGTGGCTACATCGTGAGGCTCGGCCTCATGACCGCCGTCGTGCTGGTCGTCAAGGCCGGCGGATGGCTCGCCACCGTCCCGTTCGCAATCACCCTGCTCGTCACCCATCTCGGCCTGTTGACCTGGGAATCCCGGCACGTCGCAATGACGCTCGCCGCTCCCGGCCTCCGGCCTCCGCAGTAGATCCCACAGGAGAAGCGCTCCACGTGAACGTGCTCGCACTCGAGTTCCCGCCCATCAGCCACCTCTTCGAATGGCCTGAGATCGCGTTCCACGGGACCTTCTACGCCATCAACAAGACGGTACTGATCTACATCGCAGCGGTGGTGATAACCGCGGCGATCTTCCTCCTGGCCGGCAGAAAGACCGGCTCGCTGGTACCGGCCGGGGTCCAGCACGTCGCAGAGGCCGGGGTGACCTTCATCGAGGAGTCGGTGGTCATGGAGACCATCGGCGAGGAGGGCAAGAAGTTCATGCCCTTCCTCACCACGATGTTCTTCTTCATCCTCTTCTCCAACATCTTCGAGGTCATTCCGGGCATCCAGTTCCCGGCCAACAGCCGCATGGCCATCCCGATCACCCTCGCCCTGGTCGTATGGGTCATCTACAACTACGTGGGCATCAGGTCGCAGGGCCTGGGCGGCTACCTCAAGAACTCGCTGTTCCCCCCCGGCGTGCCGGTGGCGCTGTACCTGATCGTGACGCCGATCGAGCTGGTCTCGACCTTCATCGTGCGGCCGTTCTCCCTGGCCATCCGGCTCTGGGCCAACATGGTCGCCGGCCACCTCCTCCTGGTCACCTTCGCCATCCTCAGCCACACCATGTTCACCAGTGGCATCGTCGGCAAGGTGGGTTCGATAGCCCCCTTCGCCATGCTCACCATGATGACCGGGTTCGAGATCCTGGTCTCGGTCCTGCAGGCCTTCATCTTCACGATCCTGACCGCCGTCTACATCGGCGGCTCGCTCCACCCGGCCCACTAGGGCACCAAGATCGTCGCCCGCCATCCGGCGGGCACGAGACCACCTACCAACACAAGATCTCCGGACCGGAATCACCGGCCGGGTTCCATGAGACAAACAGGAGAATCCAAGTGCTGAACGTTCTGGCGCAGACGGCAGCTGGCGAAATGCTCGAGGGCCTCAAGGCCATCGGTGCCGGCCTCGGGTACGGCCTCGCGGCCATTGGCCCGGGTATCGGTATCGGAACGGTGGTGGGAAACGCCATCTCGGCGATGGCCCGCCAGCCCGAGTCTGCCGGCATGGTCCGGACCACGATGTTCCTGGGCATCGCCTTCACCGAGGCCCTGGCCCTCATCGGTTTCGTCGTCTTCATCCTCCTGATGCCCTGATCCGGGCCTGACGAGCAGAGACGAGACGAAACTTATGACCAACCGATGGAACCGCCTGCTGGCGGCCCCGCTGCTCGCCCTCCTGGCGCTCCTGGCCTTCGCCGGTCCGGCATCCGCTTCGGGGGAGAGCGTCGGCTCCTGTATGGCCGAGAAGCTCGAAGAACTGATCGAGGAGAGCCACGGTGACCTCGAGGAGGTCCTGCACGAGTTGCACGTGGATACCTCGATCGGTGACCACTTTGAGAAGAACTGCATCGAGGCGCCCAGTCCGATCCTGCCCGAGACGAACGAGATCATCTGGGGCGGCTCTGCCTTCCTGATCCTCTTCGTCCTGATGGTCAAGAAGGGCTTCCCGGCCGTGAGGGGTGCCATGGACGCCCGTGCCGAGAAGATCCGGAGCGACCTTGACGCCGCCGAGCAGGCCAGGGTGGACGCACAGTCCGTCCAGTCCGACTACGAGGCCCGGCTGGCCGATGCCAAGACCGAGGCCTCCCAGCTGATCGACGAGGCCCGTGTGGCAGCGGACCAGCTCAAGGGTGACCTTGCAGAGAGCGCCGAGGTGGACATCGCCGAGATGCGCGAGCGTGCCGCTGTCGACATCGAGTCGTCACGTGCTCAGGCAATCGCCGACCTTCGGTCCGAGGTGGCTGGAATCGCCCTCGGTGCCGCAGAGCGCGTGGTCCACGCCAGCCTCGACGCAGAGGTCCAGAGCCGGCTCATAGACGCCTACATCGACGAGGTGGCCGGCACCGATGGCTGATTCCAGGGTGGCTGGATACGCCGAGGCGCTGTTCGCCGTGGCGGCGGCCGAGGGAGATTCCTCCGTCGTCGAGGACGAGCTGTTCAGGTTCGCCCAGGCACTCCGGTCCGACAAGGACCTGGGTTCCACCCTGGCTGACACCGGGTTGCCGCTGGCACGCCGCCTCCAGGTCATCGAGGACCTGTTGGGCTCCAGGGTGTCTGCCGTGACCACGGCACTGGTCTCGATGGTGGTGGGTGCCGGACGCGCCGCCGAGCTGCCCGACATCGTGGATGCCATGGTCGAACGTGGTGCGGCATCACGAAACAAGACGGTTGCGACCGTTCGAAGCGCTGTCGACCTGACCGCCGACCAGAGCGAGCGCCTGGCCGCCGCCATCAACACCCGGACCGGTCGCGACGTCGAGGTGAGGGTGGTCATCGATCCCTCCGTCCTTGGCGGGGTGGTCACCGAGATCGGCGATGACATCATCGACGGCAGCGTCCGACGCCGCCTAAACCAGCTCCGCGAGAGCTTTCGCTAGGCCACGGGCCAGAGACGAGAGAGACACACCATGTCCGAATTGACGATCGACACGTCCCACATCGCAGCAGCGATCCGGAAGAACCTGGATGGCTTCGAACCGAGCCTGGAGCAGACCCAGGTAGGTCGGGTGCTCGAGGTGGGCGATGGCATCGCACGCGTCTCGGGCCTTCCCGACGTGGCCGTCAACGAGCTGCTCCAGTTCGAGAGCGGAACGTTCGGCTTGGCCCTGAACCTGGACGAGCACTCGATCGGTGCCGTGGTCCTCGGCGAGGTGGACGACATCGAGGAGCGCCAGACGGTCCGCGCCACCGGCGACATCCTCTCGCTGCCGGTCGGTGACGGCCTCCTGGGCCGCGTGGTGAACGCCCTCGGCGAACCGATCGACGGCAAGGGCCCGGTGAGCAACACCCAAACCCGCCGTATGGAGATCCAGGCGCCGGGGATCATGGGCCGCAAGCCGGTGCACGAGCCGATGCAGACCGGCATCAAGGCCATCGACTCCCTCATCCCAATCGGTCGCGGCCAGCGTGAGCTGATCATCGGCGACCGCAAGACCGGCAAGACGACGATCGCCATCGACACGATCATCAACCAGGCCGGACAGGGCCTGAAGTGCGTCTACGTGGCCATTGGCCAGAAGGCCTCCACCGTGGCCCAGACCGTGGCGGTACTGGAGGCCCACGGTGCCATGGAGTACACGGTCGTGGTGGTCGCTCCGGCGTCCGATCCGGCTCCGTTCAAGTACCTCGCCCCCTACGCTGGTTGCGCCATCGGGCAGCACTGGATGGACAACGGCGAGCACGCCCTGGCCGTCTACGACGACCTCTCCAAGCAGGCCGAGGCCTATCGCCAGATGTCGCTGCTGCTGCGCCGCCCGCCGGGCCGCGAGGCCTACCCGGGCGACGTCTTCTACCTCCACAGCAGGTTGCTGGAGCGTGCCGCCAAGCTCAGCGACGACCTTGGTGCCGGCTCCATGACGGCCCTGCCGGTTATCGAGACCAAGGCCGGCGACGTGTCTGCGTTCATTCCGACCAACGTGATCTCGATCACCGATGGCCAGATCTTCCTGCAGGACGACCTCTTCAAGTCGGGCGTGCGGCCTGCCGTGGACGTCGGCATCTCGGTGTCTCGGGTCGGCTCGGCCGCCCAGGTCAAGGCGATGAAGACAGCGGTGGGCACGCTCAAGTCAGATCTCCAGCAGTTCCGCGAGTTGGAGGCCTTCGCCGCCTTCGGATCGGACCTGGACGCCGTCTCCCAGGCACAGCTGGACCGGGGCTACCGCCTCACCGAGATGTTGAAGCAGGGCCTCAACTCGCCGCTGGTCGTCGAGGAGCAGGTCGTGCTGATCTGGGCCGGCACCCGGGGCCACCTCGACGCCTTTGAGGTGGCTGACGTGAAGCGCTTCGAGACCGAGGTGCTGGACTGGTTCCGCACCCGCCACAGCCATGTGCTCGCCGACATCCGGGACACGGGGAAGATCGCCGACGAGGATGCCTTCGAGACGTTGGTCGGCGCCTTCGCCGAACAGTTCGAGGGTTCCACCCACGCCGCCGACACTGCCCCCGATGCGGAGTCGACCGGCACCGAGTCGAACCTCGTGGATACCACCACGACGCTTCCCGAAGAGGACATCTCGGAGACCGAGTGAGTACGCCGACCTGTCTGCAGGGCCTCGTGGCCCCCCGCTACGTCCCTGGGACGCGTGCGCCCTCGATGACGGGAGCGTCGCGTGGCCGGCGGTAGGGAGCGGGTACTGCGGCGCCGCATCAGCAGCGTCCAGAACACCAAGAAGATCACCCGTGCCATGGAGCTGATTGCCGCCACCCGCGTCGTGAAGGCCCAGCAGCGCGCCCGTGCGGCCAAGCCCTACGCCGAGCGGATCACCTCGGTGATCGAGAACCTCGCTGCTGGTGGTGCAGAGGTGAACCATCCGCTGCTCCGCCAGGCCGAGAAGGTCGAGCGCGTCGGCGTGGTGGTCATCTCGTCTGACCGCGGCCTGGCCGGTCCGTACAACTCGGCTGTCATCCGGGCAGCGGAACGCCAGGTGCAGAACGCCAGGTCGGAGGGCGCCGGCTACGCCCTGATCGTGATCGGCAAGAAGGCCCGGGACTACTTCGCCTTCCGCAACTTCACGATCGACTCGTACACGGATGGCATCAGCGACAACCCCACATACGAGGACGCCCGCCGGGTGGCCGAGACGGTCGCCTCCATTTTCACCGAGGGGCGCGTGGACCGCGTCGAGCTGGTCTACACCGAGTTCATGAGCATCGGCAGCCAGAAGGTCGCCACCCGCCGCTTCCTGCCCCTGGAGAGCACCGAGACCATCGCCGCCGAGGGTGGCGGCGAAGCAGGAGTGAGCGGTTCCTTCGAGTTCGAGCCGTCCCCTGAGGCGGTGCTGGCCGCCCTGCTGCCCCGCTATGTGGAGGCCCGCCTGTTCGGTGCCCTGCTGGAGTCAGCGGCATCAGAGCACGCCAACCGCCAGCGCGCCATGAAGGCGGCCACCGACAATGCCGAAGAGCTGATCACCAAGCTCTCCCGGGAGATGAACCGGGCCCGCCAGGATTCGATCACCACCGAGATCATGGAGATCGTGAGTGGTGCCGAGGCGCTCGGATCAGATGACGAGACCGAAGACAGGCCCGCCGCCGTCGGCGTCGAGGCCTGAGCAGACACGTACTAGAACGAAGAAGGGCCAGGAGCAACAAATGACTGACACAGCTCTCGCCGACGGTCACATCGTCGGCATCGCCGGACCGGTGATCGACGCCGAGTTCCCCGTGGGGGACCTGCCGCAGATCAACACGGCGCTGGAGTTCGACGTCGTGATCGACGGCAACGAGATCACGATCGTGGCCGAGGTGGCACAACAGATCGGCGACAGCCGGGTGCGGGCGATCGCCATGAAGCCCACCGACGGCCTGACCCGCGGTGCCGCGGTGCGCAACACAGGTAGGGGCATCAGCGTGCCGGTCGGCGACGCCACCCTCGGCCACGTGTTCAGCGTGACCGGCCAGGGCCTGGACGATCCGACTGCCGGCGTGGGTGCCGAGCGCTGGGAGATCCACCGTCCGGCGCCATCGTTCGACTCCCTCGAGCCCACGGCGCAGATGTTCGAGACCGGCGTGAAGGTCATCGACCTCCTCACCCCGTACATGCAGGGCGGCAAGATCGGCCTGTTCGGCGGTGCTGGCGTAGGCAAGACCGTCCTAATCACCGAGATGATCAACCGCGTGGCCACAAACCACGGCGGCGTGTCGGTGTTCGCAGGCGTGGGCGAGCGGACCCGTGAGGGCACCGACCTCCGTCTGGAGATGGAGGAGTCGGGCGTGCTGGAGAAGGCCGCCCTGGTCTTCGGCCAGATGGACGAGCCGCCTGGTGTCCGCCTCCGCGTGGCTCTGTCGGCCCTTACCATGGCCGAGTACTTCCGCGACGTGCAGGGCCAGGACGTGCTGCTGTTCGTCGACAACATCTTCCGGTTCGTGCAGGCCGGCTCCGAGGTCTCCACCCTCCTGGGCCGCATGCCGTCGGCCGTGGGCTACCAGCCGACGCTGGCCGACGAGATGGGCGACCTGCAGGAGCGGATCACCACCACGCGTGGCCGGTCGATCACCTCGATGCAGGCCGTGTACGTGCCCGCCGACGACTACACGGACCCGGCACCGTTCACGTCCTTCACCCACTTCGATGGCACCACCGAGTTGAGCCGCGACATCGCCGCCCTGGGCATCTACCCGGCCGTGGATCCGCTGGCCTCCACCTCGACGATCCTCACCCCGGAGGTCGTCGGCCAGAAGCACTACGACACGGCACGTCGCGTCCAGGAGATCCTCCAGCGCTACAAGGAGCTTCAGGACATCATCGCCATCCTCGGCCTCGACGAGCTCTCCGAGGAGGACCGGATCACGGTTTCGAGGGCCCGCAAGGTCCAGAGGTTCCTGTCCCAGCCGATGAACGTGGCCGAGGTCTTCACCGGCCTCCCCGGGGTGACCACGCCGGTTGTCGAGACCGTGGACTCGTTCGCCGCCCTCGTGGACGGCGAGCTGGACGACCTGCCTGAGCAGGCATTCCTCAACGTCGGCGGTGCCGACGACGCGCGGCGCAAGGCCCGCGAACTCCAGGGCTGATCACGGCGATGACGTTCCAGATCGAGTTGGTCTCGCCCGAGTCCATCTCATACAGCGGCGAGGCCGAGATGGTCATCGCCCGGACCCTGGAAGGAGGCGACATCGCCTTCCAGCCTGGCCACGTGCCCTTCGTCGGCGTGCTGGCAGTCTGGTCCGTGGACGTGATCCGCCCCGACGGGGGCCGTGACACCATCGCCGTCCACCAGGGCTTCGTCCAGGTGGCCGGGACGAAGGTGAGCATCCTCTCGGACGTGTCCGAATCGGCGGACCAGGTCGACGTCGAGCGGGCCCGTGCGGCGAAGTCGACCGCCGAGGCCGCGCTCGTGGCCAACAAGGAAGATGCTGATGCGACCGGCGCTCTGGCCCGTGCCGAACTCCGCCTCCGGGTGGCCGGCGCCGAGGCCTGAGCCAGGCCGACAGGCCTCAGTAGACGGGCGAGAACGCCTCCAACTTGTCCATGGCGTGGTGGGCGTCGATCATCCGCACCGTGCCGGACAGTGAGCGCATCACCAACGACTGGGTGTGGGCCGTTCCCGAGGTGTAGTGCACGCCCTTCACCAGGTCGCCGTCGGTTATCCCGGTGGCTGAGAAGAAGCAGTTGTCGCCGGACACGAGGTCCTCGGTGGTCAGGACCCGTGCCAGGTCGTAGCCGGCCTCTAGAGAGGCGGTGCGTTCGGCCTCGTTGCGCGGCCAGAGGCGGCCCTGGATGGCGCCACCCATGCACTTCAGGGCGGCAGCCGAGATGACGCCCTCTGGCGTACCGCCGATGCCGAACAGCACGTCGGCACCCGAGTCGGGCCATGCCGACGAGATGGCACCGGCTACGTCACCGTCGGGAATGAGCCGGATGCGCGCACCGGCCTCCCTCACCTCGGAGATGAGCTCCGCGTGTCGGTCCCGGTCCAGGATCACCGCCGTGAGGTCCCGGACCTCCTCGTGCTTGGCCTCCGCTATGCGCCGCAGGTTCTCCGTGACCGACTCGGTGATGTCGATCACGTCGGCACACTGTGGGCCGACGGCGATCTTCTCCATGTAGACGCACGGACCCGGGTCGAACATGGTGCCGCGATCGCTCACGGCGATCACGGCTATGGCGTTGGCCCTTCCCAGCGATGTCAGGGTGGTGCCGTCGATGGGGTCGACCGCGATGTCGGCGGCTGGCGGCTGTCCGTTGCCGAGGCGCTCGCCGTTGAAGAGCATCGGCGCCTCGTCCTTCTCGCCCTCGCCGATGATGACGATGCCGTCCATGGTGACGGTGTCCAGGACATGGCGCATGGCGTCCACGGCGGCGGCGTCGGCTCCCTCCTTGTCGCCCCTGCCCATCCACCTGGAGGCGGCGAGTGCGGCAGCCTCGGTGACCCTGCAGAGGTCGAGGGCGAGGTTGCGGTCGGGTACCTGAGCGTTGGCGGTCATGGAGGGTGAACCTAGCCCCGTCAAGGGTGGCACTGGGACCGAGCGCCGTGGCGTGGACGGGCGTTGAGGGGTGGCAGGATGGCCTACATGTCATGGTGCTTCCAGTGCGGGATCCAGTACTCGATGGGCGTGGAGGACTGCGTGGAGTGCGGGGTGGCGCTGGTCGACGAGGCGCCGGCCGATGCGGTCGACGTTGGCACCAGCGACGAGGAGCAGTTGGCCTACGAACTGCACGAGTGGGCGGGGGAGAGCCGTCGGATCTTGGACCAGCTCCTTACCGGTGGTGGCATCGCCCATGCGTGGCAGGGCGCCACCCTGGTGGTGCGGGTGGCCGACGAGGAGGCCGTGGACCTGGCGGTGGCCGAAGCCGCCGACGCGGGGGGTCCGGCGCTGGATCCCGATGCCGAGAAGTTGGCATACGAGATGGGTGGATGGGCGGCTGACGAGCAGTCGGGGTTCAGTGAGTTGCTGGGGCGCCTGGGAGTCCCCCACGAGTTCGATGCCGAGGGCGACCTGCTTGTCCTGGCTGCCGACGAGGAGTCGGTGGAGTCAGCGCTGGATGCCTTCCAGGCCGGAGCCGACGACCGCCCGGAGCTAGAGGGCCTGGACGCCAACAAGCTCCTCAGCGACATGTTCGTGGCCTGCGACCGGCTCCGGAAGGACCCCAGGGACCTCATGGGCATCGAGCAGCTCATCCGGCTGGTTCCTGTGCTGGCGGGCCATCGCCCACCATTCGGGATCGACGGGCGGATGTGGAACGCGTTGGGGGAGCGCGCCACTGGCCTGGTTGACCTGCTGGGCACTGGCGACCCCGAGCCGATAGCGGTGTCGGGTGTGGCCGGAGAGCTGGCCGAGGTGCTCCGCCACCTGACGTAGGGGCCACCCCGCCTGATCGTCGGATCCAGCCGCGGGTGATGCTCCGTCCGGCGGGTCAGTTGGCCAGGAACTCGGCCAGACCCTGCATGCCGGCGCCGTGTACGACCCCGATCACCACCGGCCCAATTTCTAAGAGGCGGGTTTCCCTGCAGGTTGCGTCGGTCCTCCCCGGTGGGCGATCCTCGTCTCCTTGGTCGGGACCTACCTGACTGCGGAGACGAGAGGGCGGAAACCATGCGGTTCATCCAGATCATCGAGTCCGAGGGAGATGCGGCTGAGGAACTGGCCGGCGTGCAGGGCTACGCGGAGCAGGCAGCCGGCGACGAGACCGTGAAGGTCGAGAGGGTCACCGTCTGCGGTGACCGGGACCGTCCGGGGACCGTCATCATGATCGCCGAGTTCGCCTCGGCTGATGCCGCTAAGCAGAACGACGAGCACGAGATCACCCAGGAGGGGGCGGCCAACGCCTCCGACGGCACCACCTACCGAAACCTGGATGTCCACGGCGTCGTCGAGATGTGAGCCACGGGCCGTGGTTGGCGGCCCCGACGACCAGCCTCAGCCGGCCCGCAGCGCCCGCCAGAGCGACCGGTAGTTCGGCCACTCCAGATCGCCCACGTAGCCGTCGGCGACCAGCGCGTCGTGCAGGCGTGGCAGGTTGCGATAGGGGACGGTCATGTCGGCGTGGTGGGCCAGGTGATAGCCCACGCCGATTGGCACCATCACCATTCGGGCGAGGCGCGACTGCCTGACGTGGTGCGTGGTCTGTCGCCGGTCCGGCGACCGGGTCATCCCGGCGTGTTCGGCGATGGCCCGAAGCCGGTTCAGCACCTGGTACAGCGTCGCCCACGGGAGCACCCATAGCCCCACGTACAGCCAGGGCTGTCCGGCCGACCAGAACGCTGCGAACACGATTGCCTGCCCCGACAGGAACATGTAGGTGAGGCGACGGTGGCGGGCCTCTCCCAGTCGTTGGAACCGGGGCCGCACGATCCGGAACGCCGATACCCCGGTCAGGTCCCTGCGGTGCTTGCGACGCATCGACGCACGGTTGATCGGGTACTGCGAGTAGAGCAGGAAGTCCGGTTCGCCGGGTCCGAATTCGTCGCGATGGTGTCTGATGTGGCCGATCCGGTAGCCGTGGCCGCCGGTTCCGAATGTCAACCAGCCGATGAGGTTGATTCCGACCAGGTCGTTGACCCGACGGTTCGAGAACAGGACCCGGTGGGCGGCCTCGTGGTGGAGGATGAACAGGCGGTTCTGTGCCACGGGCATGAGGAGGAAGGCCACCACCCAGGCGACAGGGTTGGCAATGGCCACTGCGGCCGCCACCACGGCGACGGGGAACAGGACCGCAGTGGCGACGGTGAGGGCGTTGTTCAGGTCCGACGTCCTGTGGAGCGAATTCCGGAACTCGCCTTTCGGCCGACCGTTGGGATGGAACCGGTCGCTTCCGGCGAAGGCCGGAACCGAGGGCGCCATGCCACCGGTCATGGTGGTGAGGAGCGCCTCGTGGCGGGCAGCCTCGTCCACCGCGCTGGTGCTGTCCATGGAAACAGGATACATATCGGTCCTCCCGTGGACCCGTTCGGGCCGGGCCATCGGGCTGCTGGCTGGGGCTACCCTCCGGCGGTGCCCGCCCCGCCTGTCCGCCGTCCGGGTCCGACCGGTCTGTTCCTGACCCCCGGAGCCGGCAGCGATCGCGACCACCCGGGCCTGGTGGCCCTCCAGGACCGACTGGCACCCCTACCGGTGGAGCGGATGGACTTCCCCTACCGGAATGCCGGAAAGCCCTTCCCGGACCGTGCGCCGGTGCTGATCGGAGCAGTGCGCGATGGTGTCGCTGCGATGGCCGCCAGCCACGACCTGAATCCGGACCGGCTGGTGCTGGGCGGACGCAGCATGGGCGGACGGATGTGCTCGATGGCCGTCGCAGAGGGCCTGCCGGCGGCCGGTCTGGTGCTGGTCTGCTACCCGCTGCACCCTCCGAAGAAGCCGCAGAACCTGCGGGTCGGCCACTTCGGGTCCATCTACGTGCCGTGCCTGTTCGTGTCCGGGGACCGTGACGAGTTCGGAATGCCAGAGGAGTTCGACACCCACCTCTCGGCAATCGCCGGACCCGTGACCATCGTCCGCCTGCCCGGGAAGCGCCACGACCTGAAGGGCTGCGACGAACTCGTCTGTGACGCCGTCGAGGCCTGGCTGGCCGACACGTTTCTGACCTGACCCGACCTGTCGCCGGCCAATCAGATCCCGTCGGGGGCTGCGCTGTCCGATGATGCGCCATCCGGGTCGACGTCGCCGGGGTTGAGGACCTCCAACTCCACACGGGCCGTCTCCGGGAACCAGCGCAGTACCAGTACGGCGGCCAGAACGGGCCCGACGGCGACGACCGTGAAGGCCGGTCCGTACGATCCGAACCGGTCGGCCAGCATCCCCACCACCAGCAGCCCGGTGGCGCTGCCGGCCACGCCGAGGGTGACGATCAGGCCGTTGGCCCGGGCCCTGTGCCTGGTCGAGAACAGTTCGGGCCCGTAGACGCCGAGGGCCACGGTCAACGATCCCAGCACCGTGCCCGTGACGCTGGCCGCCCACATGGCGGCTCCAGCCGAGTGGTAGGCGACGAGGATGAAGGCCGTACCCCCGAGGAGTCCGACCGCCGCCACGCCCCTCCGCCCCCGGGTGTCGGCCAGTCGGCCGGCCATGAAGATGCCGATGCCGGCCGGAGTACTTGTCATGAGGGTGAACAGGGTGATGCCGGTGGCCGAGTAGCCACGGTGGTCCCGCAGGAAGTCGTTCTGGAACTGGCTGGCCGGTGCGGCGAACACCAGCAGGAGGAACGCCGCCGTGGCGAGCAGGAGCAGTCGGCGTCCCTCGATGCGCCTCAGGGCACCCTGGGACCGTCCGGTGGCGGTGGCGTCCGGGAGGTTGGCGGTGAAGCGGCGGGATTCAGGAAGACGCCGCCCGATTCCCACCAGGCCCGGGACGGCCAGCAACGGCACCAGGTAGATCACCCGCCAACCCCGAGGGTCCAGGTCGGCTACGGGGAGCACCCACACGGCCATGCCGGCCCCCAGGGCGGCGCAGAGGGCCAGCACGCTCACCCCGTAGGCCCGTGAGCCGCGGGGGAGTTCCTCTGCTGCGAAGACCCCGATCAGGATCCCCATGCCTATGGTCAGCCCTCGGGCCACCATCTGGGTGCCCCCCAGGAACCAGAGTCCCGGTGAGAGGGCGCCGAGCGCCGTGGTTGCCACGGCCAGGATGGCGGCAGCCGTCAGGAGGCGTCGTCGGCCGTGGGAATCGGCCAGGGCGACCACGCCCAGTGCCACGACGATGCCGAGACGGACCACGGCCAACGTGACCCCCTGGGCGGTGGCGCTCCGCTGGAACTCGTCGCTGGCGAAGGTGATGGTCTGGGTGATGACGGTGCCCAGATAGCCGTCGATGACCTGGATGCAGGCCAGGAGGCACAGCACCCGACTGGCCCGTGCATCCAGGCGGTCGGGTGGCGCCCACCACGGCAACTTCCTGGATCGGACGGCGCGGCGCAGCGGGAGCGCGAACAGGGGTCGCCAGACACCGACGGCGGCCTGGTATTCGATGGTTTCCACCACCCGGTGGTGGCCGGCATCGGGTCGGCCAGTGTCCGGTGGGTCGACGGAGAGCGTTCGCACCCAGGCGTGGAACGGGCCGTGTGCCAGATCGAACCTGAGGGTCTCTCCGGGGGCCGACCCGCTCCGGTCGGTCGGCTCGGAGACCGGCTCGGGCGCGAGTTCGCGGACCAGGTCGTCGCGTGGTGCCCGGAGCTGGGACAGGCCGCGACCGTCCACCTCGTGGACGACCTGGACCGTCGTCATGCGACCGCTGGCGTCGGTGGGCGTGCTGGTGGTAATGGGCTGCCCTCCGGTCCGTCCGGCCGCCCACCATACTGAGGGGGTGGATGCCGCCTCCGACGATTCACCAGCAGGAACCGGCGGTCGCTCGGTCATCCGGGTCCGGCGATCCGGTCCGCTGTCAGGTTCCGTGCGCATCTCGGGGGCGAAGAACTCCGTCCTGAAGCTGATGGCGGCCTCGGTGCTGGCCCCCGGTCGCTTCACCCTCCACAACGTTCCCCGGATAGCCGACGTGGCCCTCATGTCCGAACTCCTAGAGGGAATGGGAGCGACCGTCGCCCATGGTGCCGCCGGCTTCCCGCCCGATGTCCTGACCATCGACGTGCCCGAGGTGATGGTCCCGGAGGCGCCGTACGACCAGGTGGAGCGGATGCGCGCCTCCATCGTCGTCCTGGGCCCGCTGCTGGCGAGGTTCGGCGAGGCCCGGGTGTCGGTGCCCGGCGGTGACGACTTCGGCCACCGTCCGATCGACATGCACCTCCGGGCCCTCGAACAGCTCGGCGCCACGTTCACGACCAGCCACGGATACATCCAGGGTCGGGCCGAGCGGCTGACTGGAGCACAGGTCATCCTGGAGTACCCGAGCGTGGGGGCCACCGAGAATCTGCTCATGGCGGCGGTAGGGGCCAAGGGAACGACGGTCATCGACAACGCGGCGCGGGAGCCCGAGATCGCCGACCTGGTTGCCTTCCTGAATGCCATGGGAGCCGAGGTGGATGGCGCGGGCAGCTCCACCATCACGGTCGAGGGCGTCGAGAGGCTGCACCCGGTTACCCACACGGTGGTGCCGGACCGCATCGAGGCGGCCACCTACCTGGCGGCGGTCGGCATGGCCGGCGGCTCCATACGACTGCTCGGCGCACGGGCCGACCACATGGTGATGCTGCTCGAGAAGCTCGGCGACATGGGTCTGCGGGTGGACGACGGCGGTGACGCCCTATGGGCCACGGCAACGGACCGGCTGCGTTCGGTGGACGTGTCCACCCTGCCGTACCCAGGGGTGGCGACCGACTACAAGCCCCTGTTGGTGGCGCTGCTGTCGGTGGCCGATGGGGTCGGGATACTCACCGAAAACGTGTTCGCCGGCAGGTTCAGGTACATCCCGGAGCTCGTACGGATGGGTGCCGACATCCGCGTGGAGGGCCACCATGCGGTCGTCCGAGGGGTGGATGTGCTGTCGGGGGCACCGGTGCGTGCACCCGACATCCGTGCTGGCGCCGCCCTGGTGGTGGCTGGCCTCGCCGCCGAAGGTGAGACGGTGGTGGCCGATGCCCACCACGTGGGGCGCGGCTACCAGGACCTGGTCGGCAACCTGGCCCGCCTGGGAGCCGATATTTCCTGAGGGTTGCGGTCAGGCGTCGTCCTTCGGGCGTCTGGAGAGACGCCGGGCCCGTCGGTCGGCCACCCAGAGGAGGGCGGCGACCACGGCCACGGGTACGGCCACCAGGCCGATCTCGTCCCAGCCGCCCTGGTGGGCGAGCAGCCTGAAGTCCGGCAGGTGATCTGGTGGCACGGTTCGAGCCTACGACCACCACCCTTGGGGGTCGTAGGCCCGAACGCGGTGGTGTCGGCGCCAGATGCTGCGAGACTGCGGACATGTCGATCGACGTGGCAACCGAGCCGGCCCCCGGCCTCCGGGTACGGGTGGAGAAGGTCATAGAGATCATCCGTCCGGCCATCCAGGCCGACGATGGCGACATCGAACTGCACGAGGTGGATGAGGCGACCGGTGAGGTGACGGTGGAGTTGTCCGGCGCCTGCACCACCTGCCCAGCTTCTGATCAGACCCTGAAGGCCGGAATCGAGCGGATCCTGAAGGATCGGGTGGATGGTGTCACGTCGGTTCGCAACGTGGGCGAGACGCTCAACCCGGACGGTCCCATCGGAGCGCCCGCCCCCGACGAGGGCACCGCCGTCTTCCTCTGAGGAGGGCTCCAGGCCGGACCCGGGTGACCCGCCCGGTTCCATGGCAACCGGACCGGATGGTTACCCTCCGGCGGTGACCGAGATGACAGAACAACCCCTCCTCCGGGTCGACCGACGTGACGACGGCGTGGTCCTGGCCACCCTCGACCGGCCCAAGGTGAACGCCCTGGACACGGCGCTGCTCCACGAGATCGAGGCCATGGCCCGGGGCTGCACGGAGGATCCTCCGGGTGCCGTCGTCATCACCGGTGCAGGCCGCATGTTCGCTGCTGGTGCCGAGCTGGCAGGGTTCGCCGACCCGGACCTGCGTGGGGCCCAGGCTGATGCGTTCCGATCGGCGTTCGCCGCATTGGAGCGGATCCCGTGCCCGACCATCGCCGCGGTGAACGGCCTGGCCCTGGGTGGGGGTGCCGAGCTGGCCTGGTGTTGTGACCTGAGGATCCTGGGGGAGCGCTCGGTGTTCGGCCAGCCCGAGGTGTTCCTCGGCATCATTCCCGGTGGGGGCGCCACCCAGCGCCTGACCCGTCTGGTGGGCCGGTCGACGGCGAAGCGACTCATCTGGGGCGGTGCCCAGGTGGACGCCTCCGAGGCCCTGCGACTGGGCCTGGCCGACGAGGTGGTGCCCGACGACGAACTGGTGGACCGGGCCCTAGCCCTTGCAGCCGGCTATGCCGCTGGTCCCCGGGTGGCCATCCGTGCCGCCAAGCGGGCCATCGACGAGGGCATCGAGATGTCCACGGCGGCAGGCGTGGACCTCGAGTTGGACCTCTTCATGGAGGTCTTCGAGACCGACGACGCACGACACGGCGTGGAGTCGTTCTTCGAGCACGGTCCGGGGAAGGCCACCTTCCGCGGCTGCTGAACCGTGCACCGGTGGTGGCGCCTTCTTGCGACTGCCGAGGGGTGGGCCGTACCGACCCGGTCACTGGCGGCCTCCCGATTGCGGGGTCTAGATTCCGCGCCATGGACGATCCCTTCCTGACAGCCTTCCACGGCCTCGCCATGGCCGAGGGTGCCGACCGTCCCGGGTTGGAGCGGCCGATGGCCCAGCTGGCCGATGCGCTGGGCAGGGTCGTACCTGCGCCGGAGCGACCCCGGATCACCCTGCCGGTTGTGGACGAGCACCTGGCTGCCACCCTGGCGGCCGGGGTGGGGCCGGTGGCCGACCTGGCCCGGATGATCGCACCCCGGACCTCCTGGGCCGCGCCCTACCCCGACTACGCAGGGGAGCCGGACATGGATGCCATGCGCCTCGGCTACGCCTACTCGTCGATCATCGGAGCCGCCGAGGAGGCCGACTCGAGACGTGCGGTTACTCCCGTGTATCTCAGCGACGAGGTGTTCGCCGGCATGGTCCTCCAGGGTCCGGGCATCAACTACCCGTCCCATGCCCACAAGGCCGTAGAGGTCTACTGGGCGATCACCGGCTCGGCCGACTGGCAGAAGGGCGACGAGTGGTCGACCCACGGCCCGGGTTCGGTGATCCTCCACGAGACGGGCGTCCGCCACGCCACCATCACGCACAGCGAGCCCCAGTTGCTGTTCTTCGCCTGGGTCACCGACCCTGCCTGCGAGCCGGTCATCATTCGCCTCTGAGGTCGATCGCCCCTGCCTCGACGGGGAGTCGGGCGTGGTATCTCGCCGCCACCGGAATGGGTCGGGCTCTGGGGCCCTGTGGGCCACCCGGGGCGCACAGGGGTCCGTAGGCCCGGCCGGTACTGTTCGCCGATGGACTCCCCGCCGGCCGCCGATGTCTGCCACTGGCATCCCCAGAACCGGGCTGGCGTGCGGTGCCAGCGCTGCGACCGGCGCATCTGTGCCCTCTGCATGCATTCCGCCTCGGTCGGATTCCACTGCCCCGACTGCCTGGCGCCCAGGTCCTCCCAGCGGTTCTCTCCCCGTTGGGCGCCCTCCGCCGGAGGACTGGGAGTTCCCGCCCGGTCGGGAGGCGATGCCACGACAGTCCTCATCGGCCTGAACCTGGCCGGCTTCGCGCTAATGGTGCTGGCCGGCGGAACCGGCTCCCGCATCTACGACCGGTTCGCATCCGGTGGCGGTGCCGTAACCGGCGACCACGGCCTCCTCGGTGGGTGGGCGCCGTACGTCGGCATGGATCCGGTGATCGGCGTGTCAGCTGGCGAGTGGTGGCGCCTCGTGACAGGTGGGTTCCTCCACGGCGGCCTCCTCCACCTGGTCTTCAACATGTTCCTGCTCTGGATGCTCGGCCAGCAGCTCGAGCACCTGCATGGACCGGTCCGGTACGTGGGCCTCTACCTGGGTTCGCTGGCGGCCGGTTCGCTGGGCGTGATGCTCATGGCGCCGATGTCGTTGACCGTCGGGGCATCGGGTGCAGTGTTCGGCCTGATGGCGGCCACCGTCGTCCACCAGGTGCACCGGGGCGTGAACCCGTGGCATACGGGCCTGGGTGGCCTGGTGGTGGTCAACCTGGTTTTCACCTTCGGCCGGCCGGGGATCAGCATCGGCGGCCACCTCGGTGGCCTGGTCGGTGGAGCGCTGCTGGCGTGGCTGCTGGACGCCTCCGACCGGCGACGGTTCCGGTCCATGGTGGGGACGACGGTCCTCTACGGCCTGCTGGTGGCCTTCCTGGCCGCCGGAGTCTGGACGGCTGGGCAGTGGATGGACCCGCTGCTGGGCTGAAGCCCTTCAGCGATCATGATCCGACCATGGCCGACCATGCCGACATCGAGTTCTTCTGGGATCCGATCTGCCCGTTCGCATGGCAGACCTCCCGGTGGATCCGGCGCGTCGCCGGGTTGCGGGGCCTGACGATCGGGTGGCGTTTCATCAACCTGTCCATCCTGAACGAGGAGCGCTACGACGACGCCGACTCCCTCGAGGGCAAGCGGGAGCCCCACGAGCGGGGCCGCCGGATGCTCCGGGTGGCCGCCTCGGTCCGTGCCGCCGAGGGTGACGCTGCCATGGGTCCGCTCTACGAGGCGTTCGGCGAGATGATCTGGTCCGACGAGGTGGAGCCCGGGGCCCACTTCCTCGCCCATGTGGCCACGGCCGAGCACCTAGAAGAGGTGCTCACGAGGGCAGGATTCGACCTCGGCCATGCCGAGGCGGCCGATGACCCGTCGTTCGACGACGTGCTGCGTGCCGAAACCGAGGAGGCCGTGGGTCGCACCGGTCGAGACGTCGGCACGCCGATCATCACCTTCGGACCCCCGGACGGGCCGTCAATCTTCGGGCCGGTCATCTCGGCCGTGCCCGACACCGACGAGGAGTGCCTCGAGTTGTACGACGCCACCTTCACGCTCTGCCGGTTCTCCACCTTCTCCGAGCTGAAGCGAAGCAACCGGCCGACGTTGGACCTTCCGGTTCTGGCCGGTCGGGCCAACTGAACCTGCCGTGGGTCGGTGCGATCCGGCCTACCGTTTCGACCAGACCGACACGTGGGCCGGTGACCGGTCGTCGAAGGTGGTTCCGTGCCAGTCCTCCCAGCGGTCCTCGAGTACCAGTCCGGCCGTCGTGGCCATGACGTCCAACTGCTCGGGAGTGGCGTAGCGAAGCACGTAGGGAAAGAGCCGGTTTCCAGCGGCGCTGATCTCGATCCGCTGGCCGGTTATCACCTGTTCGGCCTGATCCACCTTCACCACGTCCAGCAGCACCCGGTCCAGGTCCACTTCGCGGACTGAGACACCATCCCTGGCCACCTCCGGGTCCGGCACGAACGCCTCCATCAGCAATCGACCCCCGCTTCGCAGGAGGCGGGCCGTCGAGACCATGCACGCCGACTGGGCCTCAGCCGTTGTCAGGTTGAAGTAGGTGTTGAAGCCGACGAGGACCACGGCGAAGGAACCGTCGGCCAGGCCGGGAGGTGCCGCCATGTCGCCCTCCACGAGGGTCAGGCGCTGCGATCCGGGCTTGGCCCGCAGGCGGTCGAGCATGGCGCCGGATGCGTCCAGTCCGGTGACGTCCAGGGAGCGGTCGGCCAGCGCCAGGGCCAGCCGTCCAGTACCTACACCCAGTTCCAGGACAGGCCCGCCCCCTGCCAGCCTGGCGACGCCATCGGCGACGTCCGCCGGGGTGCCTATCCGGGTGAGGGCCAACCCGCCGTCAACCCCGTACCACTCGTCGTAGACCTCGGCATGCCTGTCCCCGTAGGTGTGTGCCCCGTAGCCGTCCATGCGGCAGTCTGGTCTGATCCGGTGGGGGCACCAACCGGCTGGGTCGTAGCCTCGGACCCATGGAGGGCGCCTACCTGGACCACGCGGCTAGCACGCCGGCCCGGCCTGAGGTGGTCGAGGCGATGCTGCCATGGCTGGCCGAGCACCCCGGAAACCCGTCGGGTGCCCATGCTGAGGCGCGTGCCGCCCGGCGGGCCATCGACGATGCTCGGGACCTGGTGGCCGCCCTCGTGGGTGCCCAGCCGGGCGAGGTCGTGTTCACCAGCGGCGGTACGGAGGCTGACAACCTGGCCGTGGACGGCGTGGTGCGTTCCACCGGTCGCCTGCCCGTGTGCAGTGCGGTCGAGCATCCGGCCGTGCTGGCCCCCGTGGCCGAGGCGGGCGGAATCGTGGTTCCGACCGATGCCGGTGGTCGGATCGACCTCGGAGCCCTGGCCGAGGTCCTTCATGCGGTGGGCGGGATCGGGCTGGTGTCGGTGATGCTGGCGAACAACGAGACCGGGGTCGTCAACGACTTGGATGCCGTCGCGGCGTTGCTGGTCGAGGCCGCTTCCGACGTCGTGCTCCACACCGATGCCGTCCAGGCCGCCGCCTGGATGGAACTCGAGGTGGCCTGCCGTGGCGCCGGGCTGGTCAGCCTGACCGGCCACAAGCTCGGTGGCCCCAAGGGAGCGGGTGCCCTGGTCGTCCGCTCGGGCGTGCCGCTGGCTCCCATCCTGCGGGGTGGAGGCCAGGAACGCGAGCGCCGTAGCGGCACGCAAAACGTGCCTGCCATCGTCGGCCTCGGCGAGGCGGCGCGCCTGGTGGTGGCGGATCGTGCCACCACGGTAGAGCGTGTCGGGGCGCTCAGGGATCGCCTCGAGGCAGGCCTGCTGGCAGTGCCGGGGACCCGTCGAACGGTCCCGGTGGGCACGACGCGTACGCCCGCCATCGCCCACATCTGCTTCGACGGCGTCGAGAGCGAGTCGTTGCTGTTCCTGTTGGAACGCGACGGCGTGTCGGCCAGCGCTGGCTCGTCGTGTGCGAGCGGAGCCCAGGAGCCATCCCACGTGCTGGCCGCCATGGGCGTCGAGCGGGGGTCGGCCCTGGGATCTCTGCGACTCTCGCTGGGCCACGCCTCCGATGACGGCGACGTGGACCATGCCCTGGCGGTGATCCGGTCAGCGGTGTCCAGGCTCCGCGAGCACGACCCAGTCGGGGGATCGGCGTGACCGCCCGGACTGATCCCACCCGGGTGATGGTGGCGATGTCGGGTGGGGTGGATTCCTCGGTGGCCGCGGCTCTCCTCCTGGAGGCCGGGTACGAGGTCGTGGGTGTGACGCTCCGGCTCTGGGGCGGCGAGTCGGATTCAGGCTGCTGTGCCGTGTCGGACGTGGACGATGCCCGGCGGGTGGCGGATGCCCTCGGCATCGACCACCACGTGTTCAATCTGGGTGACCACTTCGAATCGATGGTGGTTGGTCCCTACGTTGCTGACCATGCGGCTGGCAGGACCCCAAACCCGTGCATCGAGTGCAACCGCCATGTCAAGTTCGGCCGTCTAATGGATCGCGCCGGGGCGCTGGGCTTCGGGCTGCTGGCCACCGGCCACCACGCCCGGGTGGTTGAGCGGCCCGACGGCACACGTCGCATCGCCCGGGCCGCCGATTCGGCCAAGGACCAGTCGTACGTCCTGAACATGTTGGACCAGGACCAGTTGGCCGGCCTCCTCCTGCCGATCGGCGACCTGACGAAGGAGGAGGTGCGGCGACGGGCCACTGACCTAGGCCTCCGGACGGCGGACAAGCCCGACAGCCAGGACGTCTGCTTCATCACCCGCCAGCACGGCCGAGGGGACTTCCTCGGCCGGCGCCTCACCTTCACCCCCGGACGGGTGGTGGACGGGTCCGGCACCGAGGTGGGCTCGGTGTCCGCCGTCGAGCTGGTGACCATCGGACAGCGTCGGGGCATGGCCCTCGCCGGAGGAGCCGCACCCCGCTTCGCTGTCGACGTGGACGTGGCCGGCGCGACGGTCACGGTCGGACCGGTCGGGGACCTCATGGTCGACACCACACCGGTGGAGGCCTTCTCGTGGGCTGATGGTCCGATGGGGGGGACGCTCCTCGTGCAGACCAGCGCCCACGGTTCGAGCGATCCTGCGGTGCTGGACGGTGATGTGGTGCGCTGGTCAGAGCCCCACATGCGTGTGGCACCCGGCCAGAGCGTCGTGTTCTACGACGGCGACGAGGTCCTGGGCGGTTCCATCGCCCGCCAGGGCTGAACCGGACAGACGGCGATCAGCCGACGGGCAGCAGTCGTTGGGCGGCTGCGGCCAGCACCACGTCGGGTCGTACCGGCGAGCAGAGGAAGGCGTCTATCGACCGCACCTCCACCGCCCGTCCACCGGAGGAGCGACCCCTGCCGGCCGGGAGCACGTCATGGGGTTCCCGGCACATGACCTCCAGGGCCAGGCCACGGGCCTGCTGTGAGAGGTCCAGGGCATCGGTGTCCACCGGTGCCGCCCTGATCCACAACAGGCCCGACCGTTGGAGCAGCGTCGGCTCGGCCAGCGCCAGGTGGTCGTGGAGGACGAATCCGGCGGGCACGAGCACGATCCAACGTCGGGACAGCCGGTGGAGTGCCCGGATGGCCGCGGCTGCCGGCGGCACACCCACGATGGTGGCGATGGCCCCGGCCATCCAGCGACCGTCGAGCAGCAAAACCGGCCCCAGGGTCAGGCCGCCGATACCGACGAGGGTCGCCATCGGACCCAGCACCACGACCACGGGACCCGGTGCCCGGAGTTGGAAGCGCCGTTCGTCGCCGTAGGAGGCGCCGTCCACGAAACGGTCAGCCATCGGCGCCGAGAAGGCGGCCACCACAACCACCGTCGCCATGAGCAGTCCGGGCACCGTCGAGATGGCCTCGCCGCCGGCCGCGGCACCCCAGGCGGCCACGAGGGCCACTGCAGGGGCTCCCAGCCTCAGCGCCGTCAGCGACACCGGCAGCGGGATCAGCGTGGCCGTCAGGCCGATGGCCCAGAGAGCCCAGAGGGCCACCGATGCCAGTGAGCGGGGGCCGGTGGAGATGTCGTGCAGGGCGTCGTCCACGGCCGGTCCGAGCGCCACCGGCAGCACCAACCATGCACCCCGGAGGCCGGTCACGACGGCGTATTCGCTGCGTCGACCCGGGACCCGGACATCGGTGACCTCCTGCCGGGTCGTGCTGCCTGCTCGGGAGGTGCGTGCCACCACCTCAGGATACGGGCCGTGGGATCCACCTACAGGTCGTCGGTTCCGGGCACTCGTCGGCCCGGAGGGTGAATCGGGCTACCGGTAGGATCGGTGCATGAGCGACGTTGAGAGCCGGATCGACGAGCTTCGTGTCCTGGTCGGCTTCCATTTCGACCGTTACCACGCCGAGGACGATCCGCAGATCCCGGACGCCGACTACGACGCACTCGTGATGGAGCTCCGGACCTTGGAGGCCGAGTACCCGAACCTGGCCACCGATGATTCCCCCGCGCTGCTGGTGGGTAGCGCAGGACGGTCCACGTTCGACGAGGTGATTCACCGGGTGCGCCTGCGTTCGCTCGACAACGCCTTCGACGTGGACGAACTCCGGGCATGGTCCGAACGGGTCCTCCGACGTCTCGGAGTTGATCCCGGAGACGGTGCGTCCACCCCGTCCTGGACCTGCGAGCTGAAGTTCGACGGCCTCGCCGTGTCGCTTCGCTACGAGGACGGCCTGCTCGTTCAGGCGGCCACCCGGGGCGATGGTCGAGCAGGCGAGGACGTCACGGCCAATGTCCGGACCATTGACG
>ENA-ORXI01000490-ORXI01000490.1-sediment-metagenome-genome-assembly--contig:-NODE-490-length-32677-cov-5.821104_pt1 | contig 32677 bp, 20 predicted proteins | sample MGYA00237861_ERZ511468 | MGnify/ENA primary metagenome ERZ511468 (study PRJEB26299, sample SAMN06266213) | sediment metagenome | isolation source: Hudson Canyon methane seep mesocosm | place: USA:Hudson... | reverse complement strand
GACCTGGTGAAAGCTATCAACAAGTGCGCAATCGTTTGACAGGCTATACATAAGCTAACAATAAAATTGATATGACGAGAGATTGCTAGTAGTCGCAAAGTTATACCTAAATTGATGGGTTTCGCACTGCACTCTTACTAGCCGCAAAAGACGCTCTACCCATCCTACCTACAAAAAACGCTTACTTAGGTAACAAACCTTTTAAAGCATTCTGATAAGCCGCTCTGGCAGTTGCAGCAACCGCTGATAAGGCTTTCAATCTCGCTAATTCTGCTTCTACAAATTGTAAACTTTGAATTTGTCCTCTCGCTTCATCTGATAAATCTTTCAATAAATACTCTACGTTATCAATAGTGACTTTTGGTTCGTTATCGGCCATTTTCTTTCTTTCATTAAATGTTTAGGATATAAAAAAACCCCAGTCCATTGCTGAACTGAGGTCTTTTATGTTGGTTCAGTACCTTAAAGCAGATACCAAGGCTACTAACTTTTCAGGGTTCGCCTTTTTAATTTATTTAGTAAAAATAAAAGTGGGCATAAGAATATAACCCACTCTACTAAATTAGATTAAAGCGCCAGCAACTGAAGCATCAATTGTGTCACCAAAGTCGATAGTACCGACTAAAGTTACTGCAGTAAACTCTTCATCATTATTATCTGCAAATGTTGAGAATACTTTGTACTCACCATCATTTAGGTCATTTTCAACCATGATGATACCATTTTGCACATCACCAACTAGGCCAGATACTTTATTGACGTTAAAGCCTGTGATATTACCGTAGTCACCACCATTAATAGCTGATAATAAATCAGAAGCAGTTAATTCAGCCCATGTTTCGTTAGCATCACCACTAGTGTCTTCAGAGAAGCCATTAACTGTTGCTACTTCATTAGCTGTTAATGTTGATCCGGAAGTACCAGCGTCTTCACCTGTTGTTGCAACTCTTAGTGCAGAAGTTGAGCTACCTGAAGAGCTTACTTCATTAGTTAAATATGCAGTGAAATCTAACATATCTAAGGCTGCATTACCTGTAGTATTAACAAAGTTAAAGATGCTGTCGTTACCAAAAATACCTTCGTATACTAATGTGTCATTAGAAGTATCATCAGTACCTAATACCGCAACATCATCACCTGCACCTAACTCGATAGTGTTATCACTGTCTGAAGTACTAGTGTTACCAGCCATTTCATCACCAGAAACAGGATCAATAGCAAATGTTTCTTCAGTATAAGCATTGATACCATTAGTATCTGTTGCATCAATAGCTGAAATTTGTGCTTCAATCACCGCAATCATACCTGCTTCAGTTAGCACAAGTGTTGAATCACCTATTAATGCTTGGTTAGCACTGTTTAGGCCAGTCAGTTCTGCAGTTGTTAACTCAGTTGGTGCTGCAATCGCAATTTCTAAGTCATTTGCTTCAAAACGACCATCTACTAATGATTCGATCACTAAAGTATTCGATGGGCCATCAGTCGCCATTAATAATTTACTTAGCACAGCATCATTATTGATAGCATCTTTAATCGCTTGGTTAACTTGTAAACGACCACCTAAATAGTTAGTTGTGCCGATAGTAACCGTGCTTTCGAAGCCATTAGAGAACGAATCAGCTGCATCTTTGATCACACCTGAAGCAGCAATTCTTGCACCTGAGAAAGTAACTGTTAATTCTGAGTTATAAAGAATGCCATTAGGAACTGCTGCATTACTTTCTAAATCATCAAACATGTACTCGTCTGCATTCACAGCCCATGTAGCTGTACCACCTGCAGTTGCTTCGGTACCTTTAGTTGTTTCGACTACTGAAGAAGAGATCAGCGCACCATCAACAAGCGTGATAGCAGCTGCATTATCAACAGCACTACCAAAAGCACCAAGGTTAGTCCATGTTACATTTACTTGATTAGAGTCAGTACCATTTACTGCCGCAGATACACCTGTCAGAGCATTAATGCCTGCAGCAATATCATTAGCAACATCAGCTTCGTTGCCTAAGCCAATCGCGATATCAAAAATCTCATCAGCATCAACTACACCATCAACATCAAGATCAACACCTAGAGTAATAGTACCTGCTCTATCTGCACCATCAGTTACATCGATATTTTGTGTTGAGAAAGTTCCTGCTTCTACAATAACCGCATCAGAACCATTAACTGTAGTAATAGTACTAGTACCATCATCATCACCAAGGTTCACTGCAAGGTCACCAGCAGTTCTTGCGATAAGGTAAACTTCACCTAAAGATGGGTTGAAACCGGCACCATCATTATTATCAGGGATGCTAGTATCAAGAACATAATCAGTAAAGCTATGCGCAGCAATTTGTTGTGCTTTTTCAAATGCTGTGATTGTGCCGTTACCATCAGTATCAGTGACTGTTAGAGTCGTATTAGTACTTTCAGTAAACACGATATCTAAAGTAGCTGCAACAGTATCACCTGTTTCGATAAGCACAGTTTCAAATGTAGCATCAGTAAGCGTACTATCAGCACCTGTTAGAAGCGTGTTATCTAGAGTCGCAGCTGCATCAGTTGCAATACTTGTAATAGACGCACTAGCAACATCTTCAGGCCCTGTGTAAGTAGCGCCGTAAGTTACCACGATAGTATTATCAACTACAGTATAAGTAGCCCCTGTGATACCACCAGCAGCAGCAATCACATGATCTACTTCACCAGCAACAGTCGCACCAGAATCACCAGTGAATATACTGTGTGCGCCTGATGTAGTAAAACTTTCACCATTAGAGAAAGTAACAGTTACTTGGCCTTGTGTATCTAAATCACCAGCATCGCCAAATGTTAAAGTTTGTACTTCAGCAATACGTACAGCACCTTCCATACCATCATTGTTGGCATAAACGGTATCATTACCTGTACCACCGTTGATATTGAAGTCACCGGCACCAACAGTTCTGATCGTATCATCACCACCATCACCGTTAACTGTTAAGTTAGCGTTGATTTTGCTATTTACATACCAGTTAGTATCTTCAGTACCATCACCATCACCAATTAGAGTACGGATAGAGTCATCACCACCATTACCACTAATATCTAGGAAAAAATCTTCTCTAGTTGTTGTACCTGCTGCTGCCAAGTTCTCAGCAGAGATATCTAGCATCAATTTATCGTGGCTAGTTCCTAAGTCATAAATAAAACCTTGGTTATCAGCTGCAGCATCCGTTGCAACATCTTTAAGATCCATCATGTATTTGCCAACAACAGCTTCACTTAGAACAGCTTGAATCTCAACAGTACCGACCATTGCAGAAGCATCTACAATACGTACATCAGTCAAACCGTAATCATCACCATCTGAACCAGGTAGGTCACTGCTGCTACCAATAGTATCGCCAGCAACAACAAAATTACCTGTTGTTTCACCGTTAACAATATAAACTTCTTCTAAAGTATTGTTAGTCGATTGAATTTCTTGTAGTTCACTGCTACGCTCAACAATAATGTCAAATTGCTCAACACCTTTAGAATCAGATGTATCACCCGTTGATAAACCACCAACAACTAAGTCACCGCCCATTGAGCCACGACCTACATCATCAAGTAGAATATTTGCTGTCACCAAGTTACTGGTAACCGTTACGTCACCTTGCTCAACTGTTGCCGAGAATGCATTGTTTGATGGTAAACCACCGTTAGCAAACCAACCTGTATCTGCAGGTGCAATTTCACCTGAAGAATCAGAAATTTCCAGTAAGTATTCATCAGCAGTTCTTAACTGACCATCTTTACTAAAGAAAGAATCAGTGCCAATTGATCTAGTGATCTCTACATTGCTAAGTAGCGCACCGAAGTCATCGCCTGCTTTTGCAGTATCGAATGCCGCTTCCATAACAGCCCACATATCATCATATGTTAGTACGTCAAGGATTGTTGGACTACCATCTTCAGGTGCTAAATCAAGAATAACTTGTTCGCCAGAAACCAAGAAAGCAACATTAGTATAAGGAATAGTAATTAGTGGCTCTGCAGCATCAAAATTTTCTTCTTCAACTTGGTTACCAACAGTTAAAGTAATTGAGTTACTTTGCTTGTCGCCTTCGTTAACTAATGAATGTTGGTCAAAGTAAACACCTAAGTCAACTAAACCAGGATCAGTAGATACCATTGCAACCGTAATATCTTGAGTTACTTGGTCAACTTCGTCACCGTAAGCAACTTTTCTTTCGATACGTACATCTTCGATGATCACATCAGCACGTGAGTTGTTAGACTCATACCAATCTGTACCTTTCATGCGTTCAGCATCAATTTGTACAGCATCAGTCATGTTGTTGTCATTAGTGTCGTTAAATTCCGCTCTTGCTTCAGCACGTACTAATAATTTTTCAACACTTGTTGTATGTGGTGTAATCGCAAAGTTTTGCGAATCACCAATATCTGCAAATAAGGTATCCATACCCGCACCACCATCAACCTGATCGCCAGATTGTAGTGTGTTGCTGTTGTTGAAGATAAATGCATTGAAAACATCATTGGCATCAGTACCCGTGATGTCATCTTGATCCAATGTTAGGTTTTCACCATCAACTGTTGGAGGATCAATTGGTCCGCCATCAGGATCGTTAACATCAGGATTTGCAGGGTTAGCTGAATAAACTAATGAAGCAACTACTGCATCGTTAAATGCGATAACTGACTCGCCTAATAGATCATCATTCCATAGGTTTGCATACTGGTTAGTGATCTCTAAGATTTTTGCACCCCATTCCGCTTCAGGAACAGTGTTTAGTTGTGCAGTAATATAAGTTTCAAGTAACTCAATGACGTTTGAACCGTCTTCAGTTTCTAGCTCAGGATCAACTTGGTAGTTTGCAGCAACTATTGCAGCAAGAGACTCAGCATCAGCGGGTGCTAATGCACCTACTAAAGCATTTGATAATGCATCTAAACTAGACTCTTCAACGAATTCTTGGAAGTTCGTGTAGTACGTGTAACCTGGCTGTACGCCAAACAATGCTTCTACAATGCGAATAATTTGTGCATTGGTACCTAATAAGGGTAAATCACCCATGTTGTTCTCCAGCAAAATAAGTTTTAAATTAAAATGAAAAGTTTTTAGTCGACTAAATACTTTTTAAAGAATGAAAAATTTGTTGTCATTCTGTTGAAAGGCCTTTGGAGAAAGCTGTTCAGCAGAAGGGCAGGCTAAATTTTAGTCAAACCGTGGCAGTATAATATATAAAAAGCCCTTTAAACGTTGTGACTTCAATCACAGGGAATTATCATTAACTGCCTCACTAACTATTCTAGGGTATTTTTTTTATATTTCAATAGCTTTAGCGATATTTCTACCAAATCACTTCAACACCTAGCCAAGATTCTAGCGAATTAAATTCAAATAATTGGATATTACTGTACTGTCGCTGCCAACTAACACTGAGTATGCCTGACCAATAACCATAGTTATGACTGATCGGCCAACGATACCGTGTTCCAATACTGAGGCGATGTAGGTCACGAATAGCATTGTTATTCAGAATGGGGCTATAGCCTTTTTGATCTTGCTGATAATCAAACCTTAGATAGCTATTAAGATTAGCATTATCAATGATCCAGTTATTTTGAGTATTATGAGTCAATTGAGTGTTAAGGCGTGCTTGATTGCCGCCCGGATTGTCATGTAATGCCCAAGCATTACCTGTGCCTAATTCCAGGCTATATATACCCGTACTAAATTGACAGTGCAGGCTAGTGTGCAGCCCCGTATAGAGTTGGTCAAAGGTATTATTGTTGAGTTGGTGTTGCCATTGTAAATCCACACCTATTTGCGGCTGACAGGTGTTGTTGCGTCGCCAACGATAACGAGACTGCACATCAATAGCATAAAATTGGCTGCCATTATCATAGCGAATAAAGTCGCCATAGAGAGCTAAGCCCATTTCATCCTGATTATTAAGCGCGTACTGTAAGTTAATACCGCCATTAATATCTATATAATCGGTAAAGTTATGTCGATTGGTACTGCGTTGTTGAAATTGCGCATGTAAGTTAAGTCGGGTGGCTTTGCCTAGCTGGGTATTCGCTTGAAAATTCCCATAGGTTTCTAAGCCATATCCACCTTGCGGTTGTTGGTTTTTGGCAAGCTCTAAAATACCTTGTTGGTATTCCGGACCTCTATTGAGATTATTCCCTCCACCTATTTTGGCACCGAGTATGGTGAGGGTATTCCATGTAGAAGGGGGCTCTAAAGTAAGTTGATGGCCTGATTGTTGTAATGCCATTAGTTGTAATACCTGTTGATAGGCATCGGCGGCCCCTTGAGTATCGGGAGATAGCATTAAAATTCGTTCTAGAATATCAGCGGCTTCTTGATAGTGTTGTGCGGTGATCAGTTGTTCGGTATGACTTAATAATTCAGTTATTTCCGCTGTATCCGGAATGGATTCGGCATGTAGCCATAAAGGGCTAAGCAGCATAGACAAGAATATCAGTCGTTTCCTTACCTGCATTTATTTCCTTGAGCTGTCTTAGTTTTAATGTGATTAAAAATCAGTGTGTGAAAGTTACATTTGAAAAAATTTAGGGGCAAAACATCGAGGTATCAGGAACCAAAATATCTAAATAACTATACCTTAGTCTTAAATTATCAGGAACTATTTGCCGAATTATCTACGTTTGCAGAGTATAAAATTTCTAATAAATACTATCGTGACTTTAGGAACCCTTTTGTAGTTATTCGTTAGTTTTTCTTTGTTAAATTTAACTATTTTTTCAGAATAAAGAGAGTGTTTTCAATTTCTATTATTGATTTATGAGATCAATAAATTTTGGTGGAGTAGGTTGGGGACTGCTATGAACCCCAACAATGCTGGTATTAGCAACAAAATGTTGGGTTACGTTTTCTGCGCTACGCTGGAAAATCTAACCCATATATGGACTCCTCAGTTATTGCAAGCCAAGTTTTCAATTTTTGGTAACATCAACAGTGAACAAGATTGCAGCCATATATTCGGTCTCTAGTAGAAGCTTTATTGCCTCAGGACTCCTGATGAATCTATTCGCATACTTTTGACCCTAACAACCTACCGGCCTCGCAATGGGCTCTCTGGGTTAGACGGGTTTTCTAAAGTATCGGTCTGACCTGTTGTCGTCATCAATATTGTTTAACTTGCCTCCGCAATCTTGGTTGCTCGGTTATGTTTAGGGTTATCCACGCTTTATCCACGGACGAAGAGCCGCCTTAGCTCGCAGTCGGTGGGTAAAGGGTGGATAACCCGGTTTATTGCACTCTGCTTAAACCAGGCATGCATCATATTCTTTATCCCGGGTTGCCATGGCCCAAAGTATTCTGGCGTTTTTATTGGCTAGCGCAACGGCCGCCTTGTTAAAACCTCGACGCTCAATCAGTGCCTGCAGCCACAAACTCAGCTTATCCTTTTTTTTGTGGCAGTTTTTTAATACGGCTCGTGCTCCATGGATCAATAAGGTGCGTATATAACGATTGCCTCGTTTGCTGATCCCTAAATAAACCTGTTTTCCTCCGCTACTGTGCTGCCCCGGAACAACACCTAAGCTGGCCGCATAATCTCGACTGCTTAGATAGCCTTTGCCATTGCCAATGTCAGAGGCAACGATGGATGCTGTCATGGGACCAACTCCCGGGACATCAAGAAAACGTCGGCTTAATGCGTTGCTGTTGCAAAGAGCGCTAATGCGTCGGTCTTGCGCTTTGACTTCCTTATCCAGAGCTGCAAACTTCTCATATTGCTCGGCAAATACTTCACGAGCCATTACCGTCAAATCATTTTCGGCATCTTCCAAAATGAGAGGTAATTGCTCCCTTACCTGATTAATGCCTTGGGAGATAATAATCCCTCTTTCACTCAATAACCCTCTTATTTGGTTAACCAGCGCCGTTCGTTTACCAACCAAGCCTTGCCGAACTTTATGAACCAATTGAATATCTTGTTGCTCAATCGTTTTTATCATGACCGTCCGCTTATTGGGCCGAGTAACCGCATCAAATATACCCGCAGCATCATTAAAATCATTCTTGTTTCCAACAACAAAGCTTTTTACATAACGTGTATTAAGCAAAATCACTTCATGACCCAGCTTGATTAATTCTCTTGCCCAGTGATGCGCTCCTCCGCAGGCTTCTATCCCTATCAAGCTTACCGGGTAGTTGGCAAAAAACGCCAACAGCTCTGCCCGCTTTAGTTTTTTCTTTTTGGGTTTGTTTTCTACAAACGTATACATGTGAAATATATTTTTTGCTATATCTAATCCAATTACGCTATTATTCATTTCGGACTCCTCTTTACTCCGTTATTTCTCTTAGGTGTATTATCGCACCGTTGGAGAGGGAGGAGTCCATATCATCAACCTACGTGCTGTTTATAGGTAGATATGTGGGTAAGAATAGAAAATATAAAGTATCGAGGTATCAGGAAAGCTATATTACTCAAATAAAAAAGCCACTTATTTTATATGTAGGTTAAATCGTTTTTTCTCCTTTTTTTATTTTTTTGTTTTTTTCTTTTTTAGGAGGTTGAATAGGCTTATTTTAAAGGGCTGTAGAGGGGATATGACTACCTTTTTATGGTTATATGACTACCTTTTTATGGTTATATGACTACCTTTTTATGGTTATAACGCTACCTTTTTATGGTATTGTACTACTTACATAATTATAAAGTAGACATATATTGTGGATAACTTAAATACTAATTTAGTTGTTGTTAAGCATAATGCGGTCATTGAGGCAGGGTATCGCTTAAGCATTTATGAGAACAGAATATTATTAACGTGTATTGGCCAAGTTGATAGCATGGGAACGATAGACTTAAATGATAGCTTTACAGTGACGGCACAAGATTTAATAGGTTTAGTTGGCTTAGATAATAAAAATACTTATAAACAATTGCAAAATGCAACAAAGCGTTTAATGCAAAGAGTAGTCATCATTAGCCTTCCAAATAATGAAACATTAGAAACACATTGGGTTTCATCTGCAAAATATTCGCCTAATATTGGTACTGTAAGCATTAAATTTGCACAAGACATTATTCCGTATATATCTGAATTAAGGCGTAATTTCACTAAATATCATCTTCATAACGTTCTACTATTTAAATCTAACTACAGCATTAGAATTTATGAATTGTTAGTTAAGTGGGGAGGTCATGAAAAAACGATTACCATTGATTGGTTTAAACAACATTTCCAGTTAGAAGATAAATACGCACGAATCGGTAATCTTAAACAAAAAGTTATTGATGTCGCAGTTAATGAAATTAACAAGCATAGCAATATGACTTTAAGTTATAGCCAAATAAAGCGCGGCCGAAATATAGTGGCATTTAAATTTGAGTATGAGTTGAAAGATATGCCTCAGAAAAAATCGACTTTAGACTATTATGAAAAAACTTATGGTGTGAGTAATAGAGAAATAAAGGCGCAAGCACGACCAGGGGAAAGTTATTTAGATGTCATTGATAGGATTAGAAAGCAAAAATCCTAAATTGTTGAAAAGATATGACTACCTTTTAGGTACTGAACCACTACTTATATTTTCATATGAGTAGCTGTATTTATAAGTGATATATTCAATAACACCCTGTTATTCATGAGATACAGAGGATATAACTACCTTTTTATGGTCAGTTATACAGGCGTAAAAATCTCCATACCACTCGGTAACCCTGTCAGCATAAACTTACCCTGAGTCTCAAGATTTTCGCTAGCTTGCCATTGCTGTGCTGCTTGCTCACCAATCAGAATCGGTAAGGCGAGTTCAATAGTCATTTCTTGTAGTTGGATCGCGGTAGAAACGGTTTTGCCTAATATGGCATATTCACGGCGTTGCGCAGGCCCAAAAGAACCCGCTAAAATTTCACCTTTTTCAATACCAATACCCAGACCGAGTGGTGGTAATTCTTGATTGTTTGATTCTTCACCAAAGAGCTGTTCAATGTCTTGTAGTAGTTGTTGTGCTGCAGGTAATATGCCTTGATCACCTTCTCGCCACACAGCTAATACCGCATCACCAATATATTTTTCAGTTTGGCCCCCATGTTGATGCACGGTTTCTGTCACGGTTTTGTAAAAGCTATGCAAGATTGCCCCAATTTGCTCGGCAGGCAGCTGTTCACACCAGTTGGAGAAGTTACGTAAATCAACATACATGACAAACACTTGTTCATGATGTGCAGCCATAGTGCTAATCGGATCTTGGCTGGCAATCAATTTTGCGGCATGCTTAGGTAAATAACTGCTTAAGTTATTGTAGAGGCGTTGGTTTTCTACCCAGGTATCGGCATAGCCTTTAATCGCTAAGAAACAACCGAGTAATAAAGTGTAGATAATGACCGTTATTGCACTTAACCAAATATGTTGGTTGGCTAATAAGAGTGCTTGTAGCAATAAAGTCAGTGCAACTAAACTTAGCCCTACCAATGGCGGAGCATAAATAGCGAGCCTGCCTTTAAATCTTAACAATAAAGCCATAAAACCGGTAATCGCTAAAACCCATAAAGCTTGTAGATAGCTTGCACCTTGTGGTTGATACGGTATTTTATTATCGAGCAAAGCAGACAGTAGCTGTACATGTACTTCGACACCATCAACAATTTTAGCTTGTGGTGTCGGGAGGGTATCACCAGTGCCAAACGCACTAGAGCCAATAATAACCCAAGCACCTTGTAATAAATTTTCATCCAGCGTACCCGCCAGTATTTCCGTTGCGGATATGGATATTAAGGCTTGGCGTGGTAACCACCAAGGTAGCAAGATGTCATGTGCTGCGCTCAATGGAATAGCAATTTCTGGTAGTTCTGGGTGTCTTAAAGTGTGCTTTGCTTGTAACCAAGCATCACTGCTCTGCAATTCAAAGTGACCGCCGCCAATAGCCGTAGCTAGTGCTGAGAGTGCTAAGGCAGGGTAGGCTTTATCATTTTGACAAATAAAAGCAGGTAGGCGACGTACAACCCCATCACTATCAATATGTGGTGTGATATGACCTGCGGCTGATGTACTGGCTGCTATGGTACTGTTATTCGCGATATAGGCATTGGCTGTTGGATAGTTCGCCGCACATTGAGCCATGGGTTGCCCTGCAACCAAAGTGCCTGCTTGTGTAGAGTCATCCGCATTTAAAGCTAATATTTCAGCGAGTACAGTAGGGTGTTGTTTAAATTGTGCGGCAAGTTGATGATCGCCTGCTTGTTCTGCAGTAAAGATAATATCAATAATTTGTAATGATGCACCTAGCTCATTAATACGCTGTGAAAGTTTAGCAACCTGTTCTCTTGGCCAAGGCCATGCACCATATTTAACAGTACTGGCTTCATCAATATCAACAATGATAATACGACGCTCTACAGGGGTATCACTTGCAATCCACTGCCATTCTTTATCACTAATTTGTGCTTCTGTTCTGCTCAGAAAGTCGCAGGCAGCCCATGAAAGCAATAAACTAATGATTAAGGCGCTGACAAAGGGCAGCAATATTTTTAGCCAATTATAGGTCACTGTTTTTGCCATTCACTGATACCGTTAAAAGTACCATTTGCTAAAGGTTTCTCAAATACCATGCCTACTTGACTACCCGTTGAAGAAATAGCACCTGATATTGTTTCATTATTGTTGGAACCGATAAAAATTCCTTTATCATTAATGCTGCCAGTGGTGTTCAATTGAGTGGCACTAATGGTGGGTGTCGACATTTCTAAGTTGGTAGTCACTTGCTTTTTACCAAAATCAATTTGCAGTGCTGCTTTGTTTAGCATTGCAGTTTCTGCATTTTGCCAAGTTTCGCCAGGTCTGATAAAGACAACATGGCTTTGGTGTAAATTAAAATTAAATATGCCTGTTTGTGGCCGCTGGTCTGCTATAGATCCCGTATTTCTAAATAATCCCACATATTGATTACCGACAGTTACTTTCTGGTCTGCTGTTACCGCACGTTGTGATTGGCTTACGGTATCGTCTGGGTGTTGTGTTTGTGACCAGCGTGCCCATGTAAAAACAGAAGGTTCAGCTGGAACAGGTGGTTTAACAGGTTCAGGTTCAGGTACATTAGTTCCCGTCCCTAGTTTGGCGTTACTGGCAAGATCAGTTTCAGTGGCACTACTACTAGATTCAGTTAGCCCAGTATCAGTTTTACTACTTTCAGAAGAAGATTCTGGTTGGTTTTTGGTTGTTTCTGTTTCTGTAGTAGGTGAGGTGTCAGCTTCTTTTGTATCAATTAGAGAATCATTCATCGTGTCTGATTGCGATTTTAACTTAGATTTATTTTCACCTAAATTCACTTCTAAATATAAATTTCCCATTTCTGCTGTTAAGACTGTTGCACTGGAGCAGACACCAAACCCCGAGTTAGTACAACCATAATTAATTGGTGATAAGGCAATACCTCCACTATAAACGGCTGCTAAAGTTTGTTTGTTAGAGGTTCTTACTACATAGTCGGTACCCAATACCCCTAGGGCGGCAACCGGGGTATTCATTCGATAACGATCGTGGGCTGCTTCTGTGGCTTTGCCGGAAATGCTACGTAATATACCTTGTTCCAGAAAAAACCGAATAGCGCTATTTTCAGGGCTTACTTGATCATATTGATAAGCTTCAATATGTAATCTACTTTCCGGGCGAATACTAATGCGACCATCATCAATAAATTTAATGTGCAGGTGCGCGCTTTTATTGGTTTCAATCGTATCGCCAACAAATATTGCGTCTGCACGCTTTAAAATTCTTGGCTCACCCATTTTATTGATTGCTTGAGTTTGGCCAATAACAAGCGTGACAGTGCCTACCGACGTTTGTTCCACGGCATAGGCAGCATTAAGGCTTAAGTTAAGGACTATTGCTAATAAAAATAAAGTTATTTGTTTGGCAATCATTTTCTTATCTCACAGGGTGAACTTAATATAATACGACCTGCCTACTTTTGTGGGTGTGCGTATAATCACATTGCTATGGAAATATATAATCTATAGTGCATTGTTATCATTAATCATAATTTTTGTGCTAAATAAATCTCATTAATGTCGATAGCTACCGTTACACTTAAGCAGTTTAAGTTATTTAATACGCTACCTGATAAAGTGATTGAGCAACTAAGTCAACATGCTTCGCTGGCAGAGGTGCCACGCCGCAAAATAGTCATGCAAAAGGGTGAGGTTGCACATTCTTTGGGTTTATTGTTAGAAGGCCGTCTACAAGGTGTTGATATAACTTTAGATGGTCATGAAGCCGGCTTGTATTTTATTGAGCAGAATGATTTTTTTGGGGAACTTTCGGTAATTGATCGCTTGCCTGCACCTGAATTTGTAGTTGCTTTGTCGACTGCGCGCTTTATTATGATTCCTGCCAATATTATTCAACAACTTATCAAAGTTTCTCCGGAAATTTCTGCGATTATTAATAATCGGTTAGCACAACGTTTGCGTGAATCCATTGCGCAACGCTCCTTATTGGCCATGCCTACCCCGCTACAACGTATTTGTGCGCAATTATTAAAAATGAGTCATCAGTCAAAAGAGGGTGATGTCACCATTACTCATATTCCTACTCATCAAGAGTTAGCTATTATGATTAATGTGACTCGAGAAACCGTAACCCGAGCTTTTCAAAAATTACAGAAAAACCATATTATTAAGCGTGATGGGGCTATTTTGATTATTAAAAATGTTGGTTATATTAGTGATACTGCGCATGGTGTTGATAAGGCATCTGATTGAATTGTATGTTTTTTTTGATAGGTGTTCCAACTCCACCGATAGGGTGTTAGGAAAACTACGATAGTATGATTTTATAAGGTTATTTTATCAAAAATTATTATATATCCCTGATTTTTAAAAGAAACCGTAGTTTATAAGACTAATTTTTTACAACTAAATACTTAAAATTAATGTGTAAAATGAGAAGGTAATAGCTTTAAGTGTTTTTGATACATTGATATTATGATTATCTTTTTATCAACGTGAAATTTCGATAGGTTTTATTAATTTTTGTTGAAATTTTATAAAGAATATTCCTAGTTAAAATAGCAAAATAAAATTTTTACGCAGTTAATATAGTTAAAAGATAGTTAATATACGTTACAGGGTAAAAAAAACCTCTGTAAGCCTTGTTAAACGGGGAATTCAAAAAATAATGGTTAGACTTTTACAACATTGGGTTAGACTTTTACAATATTCGGTTAGACTTTTACAATGTTTGGTTAGACTTTTACAACATGGGTTAGACTTTTACAATGTCATTTAATGACCTAAATATAACAAGAAAAATTGAGTTAGTATCTAGGTAAGGTTTTTGATATACCAATAACAATAGAGTAATATACGTTATTCTCGGTTTTTGATATACCAATAGCTATGACTGATTCTTTGCTTCCCGATCGACATAAACAAAGAGATTTTTTTTCTTGCGATGTTTTTGGTTCTTTTAAAGATGATATTGCCAGTATGGAACATCCTGTATTTTCACTTTCAAAAAAACCAGATTATCGTATGCTGGTATATGAGAGAAATGGCATAACTATTAAGATAAAACCCAGCTATACAGGGCTAGCAACTATTTTTGATAAAGATATATTGCTGTACTTAGCTAGTTCTCTAATGAATGCGAAGAATTCAGGAGAAGTTATTTCACAAACAGTACGTTTTAGTAGCTATGACTACATTGTATCCACCAATAAAAGTTTGGGTGGAACACAATATCAATTGTTACAAGATGGTTTGGAAAGACTAAATGGTACCTTGATCCAAACCAATATTAAAACCAATGGGAAAGAGATTACGAAGGAATTTGGGTTAATAGAAAGCTGGGAGGTTATTAAAGAAGATACCAAAGGCAAAGCAGTTGCTATTGAAGTTAAATTGTCTGATTGGTTTTTTAATTCAATTTTAGGTGATGATGTTCTCACTATAGATAAGGATTACTTCAGATTGCGGAAGCCAACAGAAAGAAGGTTGTATGAATTGGCCAGAAAACATTGCGGTAATCAAATTGCATGGAAAATTTCTCTTCATAACCTGAAAGAAAAGCTAGGAATCACCTCACAAATTAAGTTATTTCGTTTTAACATGAAAAAAATAACTGAAAGCAATCATCTACCTGAATATCATGTTTCCCTCAAAAATGATGTCGTTATGTTCAGTCGTAAAGAATCACCTAAAGAACATAAAATACCTAAATATGTGACCAAAAAAGAAATAGAGAAACATGCTAAGCCTGGTGAAAGCACTCAACAGGTAGTTGATCGATTAAAAAAATTAAAGAATGCACTAAAAACGTCTTAATTTTTATCCTCCATTTTTACTTTTACTCCCCCCTTTTAATTAATGTCATTAAGTTCCTCGATGTTTGGCTTTGTTTTGTGCCTTAAACAACACTATCCTTTAATTTTTAGAATGATCAAGCGCGAAGTGATTGGGCGTTATCGTGGCTCATTCTTTGGTTTATTATGGTCTTTTATCACCCCGATTATCATGCTGACCATCTACACCTTTGTGTTTAGCTTTGTGTTTAAAGCACGCTGGGGGATAGGTAATTCCGATCCCTATGAATTTGCAGTGATGCTATTTTCCGGCTTAATCGTGTTTAATTTATTTGCGGAAAGCATTACCAAAGCACCGACCCTTATTTTAAGCAATGTTAACTATGTTAAAAAAGTTATTTTTCCCTTGGATATTCTGCCTTGGGTTTCTTTAGGTAGTGCTGTGTTTCATGCCGCTATCAGCTTTTTAGTCTTATTCTTATTTTTAGCCGTGCTGGGACATGCCTTTACGCTTTCAATGCTCTGGTTACCTATTGTGTTACTCCCCTTTTTATTTTTGATTATGGGCTTGTCCTGGTTTCTAGCTTCTTTAGGCGTGTTTGTGCGTGATATTGGTCAGATTATTGGTATGTTAATGACGGTACTCATGTTTATGTGCCCTATCTTTTATCCCTTATCGGCATTACCCGAAGGAATTGGTCAGTATTTATACCTTAACCCTCTAACCTTGATCGTTGACCAGGTACGTACCGTGCTAATTATTGCTGGCCAACCTGATTGGCTTAAGCTGGGGTATTACAGTCTTATTTCTCTCTTCTGCGCTTGGGTCGGTTGGTTTTGGTTTAGTAAAACACGTAGAGGATTTGCTGATGTCTTGTGATCCCGTGATTAGCCTTCAAGGTGTTGATAAGTGTTATCAGCTGTATGCACAACCCGTTGATCGTCTGAAACAGTTTGTATGGCGGGGTAAACGTAATTTTTACCAAGATTTTTGGGCATTACGTAATATTAATCTGCAGATTAATGCGGGTGAAGTCATTGGTATCGTTGGCTGTAATGGTGCTGGTAAATCAACCTTATTACAGTTAATTTGCGGTACCTTATCACCCAGTGCAGGTGACATTACCGTGAATGGCAGAATTGCCGCTTTGCTAGAGCTAGGAGCTGGTTTTAACCCTGAATTTAGTGGTCGGGAAAATGTCTGGATGAATGCGGCTATTTTAGGTTTATCTGATGAGGAAATTGGCGAGCGCTTTGATGATATTGTCGCATTTTCCGGTATTAGTGATTTTATCGACCAACCTGTCAAAACTTATTCTAGCGGAATGTATGTGCGTTTGGCATTCGCCGTGGCCACTAGTGTTGACCCGGATATTTTAATTATTGATGAAGCGCTTTCTGTCGGTGACGGTGCTTTTGCACGCAAATCGTTTGATCGCATCATGCAATTGAAAGCAGCGGGCAAAACTATTTTATTCTGCTCACACTCGCTTTATCATATTGAGGCTATTTGTGATCGTGCCATTTGGCTTAATCGCGGTGAGGTTGCTAAATCTGGTGGCCCTGCAGCCGTTATTAGTGCTTATGATTTGTTTTTGGCGGGCCAGGATTCACAAACAGAAACCGAGATGGCGGTGCAAAATACCAGTGGCAACGCTCCGGCCGGCAGTGCCAGAATTACCAAAGTTGAATGTCGCGTCGGGCAACAGTCTGGAAAAACCTTAGCCTTACAGTCGCTACAAAGCACACTGAATATTAAAATATTTTTTGTCGGTGACACCAGTTTACCTGCGCCATCGGTAGCAGTATCCATTGTCACCAAAAATGAAACTTTAATTGCCAGTGCCAGTTCCAAAAATGACGATATCGTCTTAACTCGTGCAGCAGATGGTTCAGGATCAGCGCTGCTGATATTACCTAAGTGCCCTTTATTAAAAGGCGAATATTATATTAATGTGTTTTTAGCCTGTGAACAGGCTTTGCACGTATATGATCATGCCCAACATGTTGCTGAACTTTATGTTTCGCAATCAGGCCTGGAACAAGGCTTTGTCAGTTTGCCACATACTTGGGAGTCTTAAGGGGTATGGAATTAACTGCTTTAGGGCGTTGTTATCGCTCCTTTCTACGCTGTATTGCACTAATCTCGAAACTACCTGTTACTATCGGCTATTTTTTGGCACCGTGGTTGGCCTATTATGGTTTGAGTCCAATCCGGCAGGATGAGGCATTAATCAAGCAAGCCTTAAGTGATGCCGGTCGGCAGTTTTCTCTAACAGAGTGGCAACAGCTGTGGCGTAAGAGGCTGGCGGATCATGCCGTTTTTTGTCTGAATATTTTCAAGCAACCTGCTTTTAATGCAACGTGGGTTAAACAACACGTTAGTTTAGATTCAGAACTTCTAGAGACATTGTTAGCAGAACATAACAGCGTGCTATTTTTAACTTATCATCATGCCTATCAACACTCTTTATGTGGTGTTTTAGGTGTTTCTGGTTGGCATTTGAATGCATTAGCCGCTCCGGAAGAATCTTCTGCTATCTTTGCCTTTATTGGCCCATATATACGCAAATTACATCAAGGCTGTGCCATGCATTTTAATGGTGGTAAGTATTTATTTTTTGATCGTGATATGACTGGCGCCAGAATGACCAAACGAGCTTTAACTGAGGGTGGTATTTTAATTTCTTTAAATGACTTTGCCAGCCCTGCTGAAAAATGCACTGCCATTCCTGTTTTTAACCGTTTTATTACCGCACCTGCAGGCAGCGTTAAATTAGCCTGTCGTATGGGTATTCCTATTGTAGCCGGCGGCATGTTACGTCATGGCCAAGATTATAAAGTAGTGATACGACAATTAGATAATAGCCAAGATGTTGCAGCAATTATGCGCGATTATTTTACTTTTTTGGCAGAGATAGTAGCTGATGCCCCACATTTTTGGGATGGCTGGAATTGGTTTTCTGCTCTACCTAGTGATGTTCCAGAGAATATAAATGACTAAATCCTTAAATTTAACCCGACTATGGCATAAAGCACATAGTCATTTACAACCCTTTACCGAACATTTAGCACTCGCAGATAAACATAGCTTTGTCTGTCCTATCTGTACTCAACATAATGCCTTTAAACTCGTGGCTCAAGTACGTTTTGGTGAACATAGCTGGGAAAGCGCCGAGCCTATTTATTGTCCGGATTGTCATGAATATAGCTTGTTGGATGTACCCAATAATAAAGCTCCCTTAACAGCAGTGGATGCCAGGCTATGGTCTGCAGAACCCACTTTTTTAAATATTGAACCAACAACACGTTGTAATTTTAATTGCTGGTATTGTGTCGGCCGCCATATGCAACAAGAAGATATTAAGGTAGAAAACTTCGCCCAGGTTTTGGATAATTTCCCAACAGTTAAAACCATTGCTCTCGTAGGTGAAGGAGAACCTTTAATGCATAAAGGCTTCTTTGATATGGCGAAAATGGCCAAAGAACGCAATGTGCGAGTAATGATTATTTCGAATGGCTCAACCTTAAGTACAAGTATTGTTAAGCAGTTATGCGAAGCTGAAGTGGCTTATATCGGCATTTCCATTGATTCTATTGATCCTGAGATCTTCGCCAGTTCGCGTATTGATGGCAAATTAGAGCAAATTTGGCAAGGTATTCAGCGTTTACGTGAATATCGCGATGCCAATGGGTTTCAATATCCAAAAATTGGCTTAAAAGGAACCTTGTTTTCCTATAACAAAGATGAATTACCTGGCATTGTGGCCATGGCCAAATCTTATGGGGTGGAGATATTTGAGTCTTTTCAGGCTTTAAATCCGATGACGACTTATATTCCTATTTACCCAGAAAAGTCACTGAGTGAAATTGCACATATTGATGCAGTGGCGAATACGATTAACCAAGATAGTGTACAAGCAGCCCAACAATTACTGCCTTTTGCAGAATTTTGCGCAACTGAAGGCATTGAAATAGATAAAAATGGTACGGCTAACAATATACGCAATAACTGTGATGAGCAATGGGTTTACTCTTTACTCAGTGGGGATATAACGCCTTGTTGTCAGATTAAAACGCCTATTAGTGATACTTGGAATTTATTTAAACATTCTTTACCCGAAATCCTGAGTGATCACCAATATGAAAATACCCGGTTTAATCTTTGGAATGGTATTTTTCCTTCTTATTGTGACGGCTGCTGGAAAACACGTTGATACAAGATAATGATCCTGCCATGGATCTATTATTGGCCGAGTTACCTACAGCGCCTGGTATCATTATCGCGAATGATTTAACACCTTCCTTAAGCTCAGATTATCAGGTACTGGATTTTACAGCCTTACAAGAGCCAGAACATTCATGCATTGATATAAGTTCTATTGTTCTGTACAAGCCTACTTTTAGCATTGATCCCTTACAATTATTTACTCAGGTTTTAGAAGCTTTAGCACCGACCGGGGTGCTATTAATAGTAGATACCTTTGCCACACGCTTTAGCACTGTGGGTAGTAGTCAGATCAATTTATTAAGTGATTTTTTAGCATTAGCAGCTCGCTTTAATTTCAACCTGGAACTTAATCATGTTTTATCTGTTGATGAGCAACACCAACAAACAACCGTGTTATTAAAGTTTACTAAAGGGCCTTATCCGAAATGGCGTTTATCTTATTTAGATAAATCTGATACCAAACGGATGTTGGGCTTATTTGAAAACACCTTTCATCATGTGATGTCGTTAGCTTTACGGCAATGGAAATATGCACACCCCGACTCACTGACTGTCTGTGTTTGGGAGGAGGACAAATTAATCGGTTCTTTAGGAGGCATGCCCCGTAAAGTTTTGTTTTTTGGCCAGCCACAAACGGCGGTACAAATTGGTGATGTGATGGTCGATGCGAGCAAACGCGGGATCTTAACGAAAACCGGGCCATTTTTTCGTATGACCGCTACCTTTCTGGAGCGCTGCGCCGGTTTTGGCAAACCTTTTTTATTCATCTTTGGCTTTCCAAATGAACGCCATATGCGTTTATCCGAGCATTTGAATTTTTATAAAGAGGTCGGTAGGCTATTGGAATTTTCATGGCCGATCTTAGCAAAACCACCTAGCTTTTTTACTTACTTAAGCCCTGTTAATCATCATAATATTAATGCACTGACGCTCACGATTAATCGCCTATGGGACTTAATGGCTGCTGATTTGCAAAACCATGTTGTGGGTATTAAAGATTGGCAATATATATTAAACAGATACCTACAGCACCCTGAAAATACCTACCAAATATTTTTGATTAAACATAAGCTGACCCGAAAAGTAACCGGTCTAATGGTTGCCCATGTACAGGCCGAGCGGTGTAATTTAATGGATATCATTGCGCCTCTAGCAACTATTCCTACAGTATTGCTACATGCACGCTATCTTAGCAATGCTTTGCATTGTGAGCGTTTGGTTTGTCAAATATCCAATTCTTTTGCGGAACACTTTAAAACCACATCCTACCAACAAGAATCTCTTTCTATTCCTATTGCTAAAGATACTTGGGGAGCAGGACCTGATTATAAGGATTTAATTGATGCTTGGTGGTTGATGAGCGGTGATATGGATTTTAGGTAAAATAATATTACTTTATTTTACAATAATATAAATCTATACCTAGACAGATTTATGGTGATATAACGAGTAAAAGGCGGTAGGTCAGAATTTATCATTGACTCAAAGTTCGGATATAAAACTCCCATTTCCTATCAATAAGATAGCAAGTCTAAATAGCCTAAAAAACAGCTGTACAAATTTTATACAATTCCTTGTATCCTGCATTATTACTAGTGCTGTAAGAGTTACGCAAAAAATATGCACAATGTTATCCACAGAAAATGTGCATAACTGACAGGGTGGTTGATAACAGCTTGTTGATGGCAATAGGTTGCTGCTTAGTTGCCCACAGATTACGCAAACCTATTACACAGACTTATAAAGGGCCTTTAGACTTTGTATTAGTAGGCTTTAGTTGAGTTATACAGATAAAAAGTTAGGCTTAATAATAATAATTAGGGAAATTAAACAGTTCGATGACTTAATCTTGATCTTATTATTTGGATAATTTTGTCGATGACAAAGAGTGAATTGACTTATAGAGACGTTGCACTTTCATTAGCAACTTACTTTATATGTTTGATGAAATACTATTTCTTCTTTTTTCTTTTTTTGTTTTTTCTTTTTTTAGACGTTTGGAGGTCCCTATTTTAAAAGGCTGTAGAGGGGATATAACGAGTAAATTATGGTTTAACAACGAGTAATTTATGGTATTGTTAGAGTTACCATTTAACTTAATTCTATATATTCTGTGGATAACTCAAATAAACTGACCGTGGTTAAAAGTAATGCCATTATTGATGCTGGGTATTACTTAAGTATCTACGAAAATCGTATTTTATTAACCTGTATTAGCCAAATTAACTCTATGGGAGAAATAGGTTTAAATGATGTTTTTACAGTTAGCGCTCAAGACTTAATTGGTTTAATTGGCTTAGATGATAAAAATACCTATAAACAGTTAAAAAAGGCAGTTGATAGGCTTTATGAAAGGTCGGTGACTATTGAGTTACCGAATAATGAAATACTAAAAGTACGTTGGGTCTCTTCTATTAAATATATCAAACAAGCTGGTACCGTAGAATTGAAATTTTCCCAAGATATGATTCCTTACATCAGCCAATTAAGACGTGAATTTACCCAATACCGTTTAAACAATGTTTTGATGTTTAAGTCTAATTACAGCATTAGGGTGTATGAACTGTTAGTTAAGTGGAGTGGAGGAAGTAAAATAGTTACCGTGGAGTGGCTTAAAAAACAGTTTCAGTTAGAAAAAAAATATACTCGAATTGGTGATTTAAAAAAGTATGTTTTAGATATTGCTGTCAAGGAAATCAACCAATACTCAGACATGAATGTGCAGTACAGTCAGATTAAACAAGGACGCAATGTTACGGGGTTAAAATTTGAGTACAGCCTAAAGAACCCTGTGACAAAAAAAACTAAGCCTACCTTTCATGACAAGGTCAATGGCATTAGCAAATCCTATATTGAAAAACATGCACGTATAGGAGAGAGCTATGCACAAGCAGCCGATCGATTAACTAGGTTAAAAAATAGTGGCTAAAGCACTTTGTTGTGTTTCTGATATTTTATCAATTTATATTCAATAGCTAAGCAAGTAGAGGACTTTTACCCAAGATTGCTATATGGTACGCAGTCTTGAAAAATAAGCTTTTTACCTTGCCGCCCTTAGCCTTTCATAACCGTTTTCTCTTTTTATTTTAAAAACACTATGCCTGTTATCAGTGAATCTGCTTACTTACCTTTTGCATCATCTCCTTTGCCCAAAGGACCTTGGCTTGTATTAGCACCACACCCTGATGATGAAACCTTCGGTATGGGAGGCACTTTATCACTGGCTCAAGCTGCTGGTGTTAGCGTCGATATCATTTTTGTGACCGATGGCGGTAAAGGAGGGGAGAACCAAGAAAACTTGGTCGAAACACGTGAGCTTGAAGCACAAAAGGTTGCTGATCAGCTCGGTATTCGCAATATATATTTTTGGCGAGAAGCTGACCGCGAGTTAATGCCTGCTCGGCACCTTATTAGTAAGCTAAGTGATTTTATTAAACAAACTCAGCCAGCAACGGTTTTTTTCCCCGCTCCATCAGAACCACACCCCGATCATCGCACCACTGCGGTACTCGCTTGGGAAAGCTTACGCTTAAGTGATTTCCCTGCAACCCCAATGAGTTATGATATTTCGGTACAAGGTCATACGAATTACTTAATTGATATTAGTCAGGTTGTGGCCGCTAAGCGTGAGTTAATGGCTGAGTATAAAAGTCAGTTATCTGAAAACTTGTATATTGACCGTCTGCTTGCTTTAAACAAAGCACGCACTTGGTCATTACCACATTCAGTTTCACATGCAGAATCATTCTATCAATGGCCTAAAGAGAATAGGCCCTTAAATGCTTTAGTTTTAAGCTTGGCGGCGCAAGAATCATCATTGCAGGCTTTACCCGAAAGCTTACCGTTAATATCGGTTATTACCCGCACCCAAAATAGACCAGAATTTCTACGTGAGGCAATTCGTTCGGTTGCCGGGCAAACCTATCAAAATATTGAATTGATTGTAGTGAATGATGGCGGCACTAATTGTGCAGAGCTCGTGCGTGAAGAGGCCACCGGTAATATACAGCAGTATCGTTATCAGCATATTGATGTACAAGCAGGGAGATCTAAGGCAGCTAATATGGGCCTTGATCTTTGTACCGGAGATTTTATTATTTTTTTGGATGATGATGATTGGCTTGCAGCAGAACATTTAAGAAAATTAATGACGGCGATGCTCCAACACCCCGAAATTAAGGTTGTTTATACTGGCGTGCAATGTGTTGACGCTTATAGAAATATATTACCTATTTATTTTGAAAATAAATTTGATGCGACACGCCTTTTATCCGGCAATTATATCCCGATTCATTCCGCTTTATTCGCCAGTGCTTTGTTAGATATAGGCTGCCGAGTTGATGAATCTCTGAGCGTTTATGAAGACTGGGATTTCTGGATTCAGGCCTCTATGCTGACTAGCTTTTTATTTATTGATGGCGTAAGTGCTTTTTATAGAAGTACAGGCCAATCAGATGTTGGCCTTAATAGTACTGATATATCACAAAAAGAACACGCCGGCTTAGTGGTATTAAAAAAGTGGTTACCTCAATTATCAGGCAAGCAGTTAACAGCATTGTCGGATAAGTTGCAGCAAAGTTATCAAAAAGATACTGAACTCCAAAATCAAGCTATCGCATTACAAGATAAAGATATTGAGCTACAAAACCAAGTTGTAGCATTACAAGGTAAAGAAACCGAGTTACAAAACCAAACTATCGCATTACAAAATAAAGAGATAGAGTTACAGAACAAAAATATAGAGCTACAAAACAAAGAGATAGAGTTACAGAACAAAAATATAGAGTTACAAAACCAAGAGGAAGAGTTACAAAAACACACTCAACAAATTCTTGGCCAAGAAAATAGTATTACCGAATTACAACAAAATATTGCTAATAAAGAACACGAAATACAAGAAAGTGGGCAACTTGTTGAGCATATTCTTGGCTCTACTACTTGGCGAATGACATTACCTTTAAGAACGATATTGCATCAACGCAAAAGAGCATTGCATGCTGCCAAACTCATAAAACCAGCGATTAGTTTAGGAGGTGGCTTACAACCTACCGCTAAAAAAGCAATTAACTTATATCGTCGTGCAGGTTTCGCAGGCATAAAAGCAGGCTTTAGAAGAGTTGCAGAATCTAGTGAACATACCAATACAATATCGGCTATAGTTCCAGAAATTTTTAAACTAAATACCCGTTATCCGGCACACGAAATTCTAGAAGCAAGAATTTTGATTATTGCAGAGCTCAGTATTCCACAATGTAAAAAATACAGGGTGACCCAAAAACAGAAAATGTTTACAGATTTAGGGATCGAATGTACGGTCCGTAATTGGCATGATTATGACGACTGCATTAACGAACTTGCTACGCACTCTATTGTTATTTTTTACCGTACCCCTGCTTTTCCAAATGTTTTAAAAATTATCGATGAAGCCAAACGACTACAAATAACGACGCTATGGGAAGTTGATGATTTAATCTTTGATAAACAGATATTGGCAGGCAGTAAAACGCTAGCACAACTAGATAAGATTACTTTTGATGGTTTATTAGACGGTGCCATCCTTTACCATAAAGCCATGTTAGCTTGTGATAAAGGCATTGCCTCCACTGCAGAACTAGCGGTAGCAATGCGTAAAGAAGGCTTAAGTGAAGTTTTTATTGTGGAAAATGCCTTAGATGAACAAACCTTGGTTTGTGCTAATAAGATTAATGCAGCTGTACAGAAACCAGCAGATAACTTGATACGTATCGTCTACGGTTCCGGAACCAATACTCATGATGTTGATTTTGCAGAAGTATCAGCTGCACTATTGCAGGTATTGAACACCTTTCCGAGTGTTAGATTACGTATTATTGGTACATTAGAATTACCCACTGCCTATAACGCATTGGCCACACAAATTGAGCGTATTCCATTTTGCTCTTATGAAGAATATTTGGGCTACTTGGCTGAGTGCGACATCAACTTGGCCCCCTTAGAAGATTATATTTTTAATGAAGCGAAAAGTAATATCAAATTTATCGAAGCTTCGGCAGTTAAAATACCATCACTTTGCTCACCACGCTCTGCTTTTACGAGTGCCATTCAACACGGTGAAAATGGCTTCTTATGTGCTCAGAAAGACGATTGGTTGAACGCATTAACCTTACTCGTGACTGATGGTGATTTACGTACAAAAATAGGCTTAGCGGCTTATACGTCGATTTTAGAGCACTATTCCCCAGAACATATTGCAGAACAGCAACTCCAACCTGTTCTTGCTAAATTTAAAAGAACAATAGCCCCAAAACCAAAAATATTAGCCGTTAATATTTATTATGCACCACAGTCTTTTGGGGGAGCGACTATTGTTGCAGAAGAAACCAACAGAATTTTCAATGCTAACGGTGAATTTGAAATGTCTGTCTTTACGACTTTACCAGTAGACATGGTGGCTGCCTATCGTTTAAGGCGCTATGAAGTGGAGGGTATTAATATCTTTGCGCTTGGCTTACCTAATATGCTGTCACCGGTAGAGCAATTTGAAAATAAAAATGTTGTTGCTGAGTTCGCTAAAGTACTGGCGGCTACCGAACCTGATCTAGTACATATTCACAGTATTCAAGGTATTGGTGTATCGATTATTGATCTTTGTATTAGTAAAGGCATTAAATATGTCATTACCCTACATGATGCCTGGTGGATTTGTGGTCGACAGTTCATGATCAACCAACACGGATCTTATTGTAACCAACAAAAAATCGAACTCGCTATCTGTGATAGTTGTACTGATGACTCAGGGTTAAATAGACTAAGACAAGCTAAACTTAAAGATATATTTAGTCAGGCTGAATTACTCTTATCTCCTAGTCAGTTCTTTGCGAATTTATACCTTAAAAATGAGGTCGATTCTAATAAGATTGTCGTGAATAAAAATGGTGTCTTAAAACCTACGAGTCACCTCCAACGCGTTCGTACACAAGATACTATTTCATTTTGCTATGTTGGTGGCAATACCGAAATAAAAGGCGTTGATATTATTAAAAAGACCTTTGCACAACTCTCAGGGCCTAAGGTGAAATTAGTGGTTGTGGATAATGCAACCAACCTTGGTTTTTCATCTTATCCTGCTGATTTTTTCACTGATATCAATAATATTGAAGTAGTGCCTGCCTATACTCAAAAAAGCATTGATGAATTTTTTGCGAGCATTGATGTGCTGCTATTTCCTACGCAATGGAAGGAAAGTTTTGGTTTAACAATCAGGGAAGCATTGGCCAGAAACGTTTGGGTGATTACCACGGATGCCGGCGGTGTAGTGGAAGATATCACGCCTGGTGTAAATGGTCTTATTGTGCCGTTTAATGATACTGGTGCAGCCTTTACTGAAGCCGTTCAAGAAACCATTGAGTTTTACCAACAATTTAAAGTAGGCTCTGAAATTTCTCTGGAAACCAAAACCATTACTTGGTTCGAAGATCAGGCTGATGAATTAACGGATATATACAGGCAAGTTATTGCACAAGCGTAATCAGGTGATCACATGAGTGTATTTGCCGTTGTTGTAACCTATAACCCTTGTCTTGATACACTGAAAGAATTATTGCAGGCATTATTACCACAAGTCCATGCCGTCACGATTATTGATAACAATTCCACTGTCAATATTAATATGTGGCTAGAACAGCAACAGTTAGCGACAGTTAGTATACAAAGCTTAACAACTAATAAAGGCATCGCGACTGCCCATAATAAGGGCATTCAATGGGCGATGGAACAGCAAGCCGAGTTTGTGTTGCTAATGGATCAAGATAGTATTCCTGCACCTGATATGGTGAGCAAGTTATTAAATAGCATCCAACAAGACAATAATATTGCTGCAGTCGGGCCCAAATACTTAGATATAAAAGGCAGCCATCAATCTCCTTTTGTTAAATTAATAGGCCGCAAATTGCATCGTATTGCTTGTGCTGATAACGAAGTGGTTGCTGTCGATCATTTAGTCAGCTCCGGAAGCTTAATTTCCACTGCTGCATTACACAAAATTGGTACTATGGAAGAGCAGCTATTTATTGACTATGTCGATACTGAATGGTGTTTACGAGCCATTTATAAAGGCTATGCTCTATTGGGTGTAGGTGCTGCGCAAATGGCACATAGCATTGGTGATCAGCAAGTGAGTGTTTTTGGGCGTAAGCTCGCTGTACATTCACCGTTACGACAGTTCTATGTTATCCGCAATGGTTTGTGGCTGCTACGCCAACCATGGGTTTCTTGGCAGTGGCGCTGCATGGATATACAGCGCTTATTTCTGATTTATATTACCTATTCTTTGTTTATAGGCAAACGGTTTAACAATTGGCAAATGATGAGCAAAGGCATATGGCGAGCTATCACAGGAAAAATGGGGGCCTATAAATAATAGTGCTTACGGCGGTCTTTATTTTTGCAACCAGCTATTAATTTCTTCCAAGCTTGCATAGCTAATATCACCTGTCACCCGTTTAAAACGCATCTTATGTTTGATATAAGCATACTTGGCCTGTAACAAATCTCGGTTGGCTGTAAACACTCTGGTTTCCGAGTTAATTACATCACTTATCACATTGACACCGTGCTTAAAGCCTTTCACCATCGCATCTCTGGATTTACGTGCAGAATCTACAAACTTTAGCGAAGATTTAATTTTTCTATAACTGGCATTGGTTGTTAAATAAGCGTCACGAGTTTCTTTAATGGTCTCACGCAGTATCCCAATATGTTCTTGCTTGGCCATTTCCATTTGATAGCTGGCTTCTTTCGCTTGGTAGTAAGTGGTACCACCGCTAAAGATAGGTAAAGTAACATTCAGGCCAATAACTTGGGTATCACTCTTAGGTTGTTGTGTTCCTTGGAAACCGGTATCGGTCATATAATGATTAAAGCGAAAATCAACTGTCGGCAAGTGACGAGACTTTTGTTCTGCAACAAAATCATCTGCGACAGCAATCGCTTTCTTCTTGGCACTGATATTCGGATTAAGTGCTTTCGCTTTCTCTATCCAAGTATCAATATTCCCTGTTAAAGGTTGATAATCAATTTCTGTACTTAAAGGCTTTAAGTCATCTAAAGGTTGTCCTGTTAACTCAAAAAGGCTCTCACGGGCAAGACTGAAATTAGTTTGTACTTCAATTTCATGCGCTTTAATGCCATCTAGCTCAGCCTCCATATCTAGCACATCGGTGATTTTTATCACTCGTTTGGCATATTGCTTGTGTAGCTGCTCGACCTTTTTTTCAGTCGCTATCTTTTCCTTTTCCACTAACAATAAATTATCAGCTTCTTCCAATACGCTAAAATAACGATCAACAACATCAAATAATAAAGTTTGTTCGGCGCTTAAACCTTCTGCTTGATATTGTTCAGTGATTTTCTGGTGCTTCTTCCAGTTCCAATATTTTTGCACATCCATGAGTGACTGGGTGACACTAATATTGTAATTCATGCCCTCATAGTTTCTATTATCAATAGTCTTACTTTCAAATTGACGGTAGTTTTTGGAAATCCCCCCTGAGGCATTAATTTGCGGGAGTAAGGCACCTCCAGCTTGGCCTTGTTGTGCATCGCCGACTTGTATCTTCAATTTTGCTAATTGTAAGGTAGGATCAGCCAATACCGCTTTTTGATAAACCCCTAATAAATCTTCGGAAAATGCATTTGACGATAAAAGTATTAACGCACAGCTCCCTGCTTTTAGTATTTTAATCATCATTAATCTTCTATAAAACCACGTGCAAATGCATTAGATACAGGTTGGGTTAGATATTCAAATACCGTACGTTCACCTGTATTAATTAACACTTCAGCAGGCATACCAGGTAATAGTTCAAAGCCTTCTAATTTGACCAAACTCTCAGGGGTTAATTCTACTTGTGCACTAAAATACGGCATGCCTGTTTGTTCATCCATTAACCGATCTGCAGAGAGGGTAATCAATTTGCCTTCAACAACAGGCGTTAAAGCTTGTTTAAAGGCGCTTAACCTAACTTGTGCTACTAAGCCTACATGTACCCGATCAATATCCATAGGAGCAACACGAGCATCTACAATCAATTCTTCATTTTGCGGCACAATATCTAAAATAGGTCGACCAGGTAAAATAACACCACCTTCAGTATGAATCATCATTTCCATAGCACGTCCGCTAACAGGTGCACGAATTTCGGTACGCACTACTTTATCGCTTAAAGCGGTTACTCGCTCTTCCGCATCAATTAATTTAGCATTGGTTTCACCTAATTGTGCTGCAATGCCTTCTTGGAATTCTTTTGCTATTTGTAATATTTGCAATTTAGTTTCGCCAATTTTAATATTGGTGCTGGCAATATCTGCTGTTAGCTCTGCTATTTCCCCTATTTTCAAGGTATGGCTACGTTGTATATCTCTTAAACGACTTCTATCGGCAAAACCATCACTGAGCAGCTCTTTTAAATCATCAATTTCTTCTTGATATGACGCAACCAGTGATTGACTACTCAGTTGTTGCTGTTCCAGACCTTCTATTTTGAAATGTAATTGCTCAACACGCTGTTTTAAAACCGAGGTTTCACCTTGATAACTACCTTTTCTGGTTAAAAATATTTGCTGTTGAATCTGTTTGGCTTTTGCCGCACGGACACTATCAGTATGAAGTGCTTCCGGGTAAGTTATTTGCTTGGCCAAGTCTCTTTCTGCCACTAAGCGCGCTTGCTGAGCCAATAAAGAAATATAAAGCCCCTTGCTGATTTCTAATTGTGCATTGATTTGAGTATCATCTAGCTTAATCAATACATCACCCGCATTAACTAAATCACCCGCTTTTACCAATAATGTTTTAACAATACCACCGTCCAAATGCTGTATTGATTTCTTATGTGATTTCACTGCAATAACACCTGGAGCCAATGCCGAACTATCAATAGGTGCAGTGATTGACCAAACCCCAAAAAAACCGACTGTCGAAAAGACAATGACTAAACCAATATTTCTAATGGGGGTGTAATCTGTTTTTAATTCACCAATCTCAAGAGCTTGTTCAGCTTCCTCTTCTGAAGTTTCCTTGTTCCACAGTTGTTTAAAAAAATTAATCAAATTGAAGTTATTAGTATTCATATAAAGTGTTTAGACAACCGGAACAGTAACAGGCGCATTTGCGCGAGGAGGTATTTTTTTAGTTTGCGCTGCAGCCGATTGCGCATTTTTTTGTATTTCAGCGAGGACTTTATCTTTATCACCATAAGCAGTGATAGTGCCTTCATTAAGGATTAATAAGTTATCAACGTTTGCCAAAATATTACCGCGATGGGTGATAATGATAACGGTCGATTTAAGTTCTTTTAAACGTAATAAAGCCTTACCTAATGCTTGTTCACCATCTTCATCCAAGTTGGAATTAGGTTCATCCAAAACAATAATTTTAGGATTGTCATACAGCGCTCTTGCCAACCCAATACGTTGCCTTTGTCCACCTGATAATTCACCACCGACTGCACCGATAACTGTGTCATAGCCACTGGATAATTTAAGAATCATTTCATGCACATCTGCCATCTTGGCCGCAGCCACTACTTTGTCGGCATCTACTTCGTTAAAACGGGCAATATTGTCACTAATACTACCTTCGAATAGCTCAATATCCTGTGGTAAATAACCAATATGAGGCCCTAAAGCTTCTCTATCCCAAGTAAAAATGTCTGCGCCATCTAAACGTATTTTTCCAGCCGCTGTTGGCCATATGCCTAATAAGGCTCTAACGAAAGTTGATTTTCCAGCACCACTGGGGCCAATGATAGCCGTCGAGCTACCTATCTCAATTACACAACTCACACCTTTGATAATAGGTTTTTGGCTGCCTGGTGGATTCACTACTGCATTTTCTACTGATATTTTTCCCTCTGGCGCAGGTAATGGCATTTTTTCTTTATCACCAGGAATACTAACCAGTAACTCATTTAAGCGCGTATATTGACTACGTGCTGCAATAAAACCTTTCCAAGTCCCAATCATTAAATCAATCGGTGCCAAAGCACGGCCTAAAAGAATAGAGCCCGCAATCATAAGCCCTGGAGTAATTTCTTGCTGGATCACTAAATAAGCACCTAAGCCTAAAATTAAGGACTGTGAAGAAAGACGTACGATTTTAGAAATAGAAGCAATCAAACCAGCCCGAGAGCTTGCAACAGATTGTAAACTTAAGACATCATAAGAATTGCCTAACCAACGTTGCCGAATATTATTCAGCATTCCCATCGATTCAATAACTTCTGCATTTCTTAGGTTTTTATTGACCAATGCCCGCCCAGACATGGCCATACCATTGGCTTCATTTAAGGTTTTTTTCGTCGCTTTTTCATTAATGATGGCAATGATAACGAGAATAATAGCAGTAATGGTTGCTGCGATACCGTACCAAGGATGAAATAAAAACATCACGGCGATATAAAAGGGAATCCAAGGCGCATCAAAAAAAGCAAATAGACCATTGCCGGTCATAAACTGTCTTAAAGAGGTTAAATCATCCAATGGCTGTGAGTTAGAATTTTGACCACCACTATAAAGCGAACGTTTATAGGTAATATCAAAAACACGTTTATTCAATAGCGTTTCTAAACGAGTACTAACGCGTACTAGAATTTGTGAACGAATTGCTTCTAAGGCTCCTAAGGTAAGAAACAAAGCAATCATAATAATGGTTAGCATGAGTAAGGTAGACTCATTCTGAGTAGGTACGACTCGGTCATAAAGTTGCAGCATGTAAATAACAGGCACCAACATTAAAAAGTTTACTACCATACTAAAACCGGCAGCGGATAAAAACGCACCTTTGCATAGCCCTAAAGCTTCTTGTAAATCAGACTTTTCCGCTGTATTCATTGTGTAAAGAGTTATCAGTAAAATTTTGCAATTATCGCATAGATATTGGGGCTGTATTTGTTTTTTAAACAGATAACAATGAGTTAAACCTTATACCTGATGCTTATTATATTTATGGCACCGAAAACCTCTTATTTGTAATTTTTCCTGTTGTAGTTGTTTTTAATGTTTATATTGTTTTAGTTGTTTTCAGGGCTGAATTCGTTATAAAAATCAGCCTATTACAGGCCTAACTATAACAAAAACAGTGTGAACTATGAGAAAAACAGTGTGAACTATGAGAAAAACAGTGTGAACTATGAGAAAAACAGTGTGAA
>ENA-ORXI01000489-ORXI01000489.1-sediment-metagenome-genome-assembly--contig:-NODE-489-length-32695-cov-33.321479_pt1 | contig 32695 bp, 31 predicted proteins | sample MGYA00237861_ERZ511468 | MGnify/ENA primary metagenome ERZ511468 (study PRJEB26299, sample SAMN06266213) | sediment metagenome | isolation source: Hudson Canyon methane seep mesocosm | place... | reverse complement strand
AACATTTCTACTGCAGAAGACCCTGTTGAGATTACAGTTGAAGGCATCAACCAAGTCAACATGAATGTAAAAGCAGGATTAACATTTGCTGTAGCATTAAAAGCATTCTTGAGACAAGATCCAGATATTATTATGGTTGGTGAGATTCGTGATATGGAAACAGCCAGCATTGCAGTAAAAGCAGCTCAAACAGGTCATTTAGTACTATCCACCCTACATACTAATGATGCCCCCCAAACAATCAACCGCCTTGTACAAATGGGCATTGAGCCTTTTAACATTGTCTCTGCCGTCAACTTAATTATGGCTCAAAGGCTAGGTCGTAGACTTTGTGAACATTGTAAAAAAGAAGCGGACTACCCTGATAAAACATATCTCGATGCAGGATTTAAACAAGAAGAATTAGCCAACCTAAAAATATACAGCCCTGTTGGCTGCGATCATTGTAACGATGGCTATAAAGGACGAGTAGGTATCTATCAAGTCATGCCTATTAGTGAAAAAATGCGAGCACTCATTCTCCGCGGTGGCAATGCAATGGAAATGACAGATCTATCAAAAAGCGAAGGGATTAATGACTTAAGAGCATCAGGTCTTGATAAAATACGTCAGGGCATTACCAGTCTCGAAGAAATAGACCGGATAACCGAGGAATAGATATGGCAACAGATACAGACCAAATTGACTTTGTTTGGGAAGGAAAAGATAAAGCCGGTAGCAAAACAGGTGGGCAGATCAGTGCAAAAAATGAAACCATAGCACGAACTGATTTAAGAAAAATGGGTATTCGGGTTTTAAAAATAAAAAAGAAACCTAAAGATTTATTTGCCAAGAAAACCCAACCCATTACACCTGCTGATATAGCTGTATTTGCTCGTCAATTGGCCACAATGCTCCAAGCAGGTGTACCCCTGGTACAATCATTTGATATTATCGGCAAAGGGCACAAAAACCCGAGTATGGCTGAATTATTGCTATCCATCAAAGCAGAAATTGAAGGGGGAGACACGCTTGCTGAAGCGTTAAAAAAGAACTACCTTTACTTCGATGATTTATTTTGCAGCTTAGTTGAGGCTGGCGAACAAGCCGGGGTACTTGAAACCTTACTTGATAAAATTGCTACCTATAAAGAAAAATCCGAATCCATTAAGAAGAAAGTCAAGAAAGCACTGACCTATCCTATTGCTGTTCTGGCTGTTGCATTCATAGTCACCGCGATTTTATTGATTTTTGTTGTCCCTGTATTTGAAGACTTATTTAAAAGCTTTGGGGCAGACCTTCCTTCCTTTACAAAATTTGTAATTAGTTTATCGGAATGGGCACAGGCTTGGTGGTGGGCAGTTATAGGCGGTCTTTTTGCTTTTGTCCAAACATTTTCCTTTTTTAAAAAACGTTCTGCAGCATTTAGACATTTTATTGATAAGACCCTCCTCAGACTTCCAATTATTGGTGACATTGTAAACATGTCTGCTCTTGCTCGTTTTGCTCGAACCCTTGCAACCATGTCAGCAGCGGGCGTACCTTTAGTTGAAGCACTTGAGTCCGTTGCTGGCTCATGTGGCAATATTATTTACACTGAAGCTGTTTTAAAAATCAGAGATGATGTCGCAACCGGGCAGCGTCTTATGTTTGCAATGCAACAAGTCAATTTATTTCCTCATTTAGTTATCCAAATGGTTGCTATAGGTGAGGAATCAGGAAAAATAGATAGTATGCTTGATAAAGTGGCTGACTTTTATGAAGAAGAAGTTGATAACCTTGTTGACAACCTCAGTAGCTTAATGGAACCATTTATTATGGTTATTTTAGGAACCCTTGTCGGTGGTTTAATTGTCGCTATGTATCTTCCTATATTCAAACTTGGTGCAGCAGTGGGGTAAACCTGAGGATTTTACATGTTATGTTTCATCTTTTGTTCCGTTTCTTTCAGATCTATATGAAGCCATAGCCCCTACGACTGGACGGCGGAGGGGACAATAGAACGTAGACCAGGAAGACAACAAACTATGTCAAGGCCATGTAAACAGATACTCTTTATACGGTTTAATCATGATATTTTCGTCATTTCTGCATATCCCATACAGAAACAACGTCCTCTCTCTATCTTTAATAGCCGGAGAAATGTGTCTACCTATTGATGCTAATGATGGCTCTTCCCGATTTCGTGGAGTAACCACTACATGTGGTATATGATAGGTTTGTATGCCAAAAAAGTATCAATCTACCTTAACCCCGCAAGAGAGCCATGCTACTACAAATCCCCCTAGATATTCCTGACGTTAAAGTTGAAAAATTTGATGTGACTGCATCGGGCTTTGTGATCACGATAGTTAGCGAGTTAAAGGACACGATCTGCAAGTCCTGCGGAAAACCGATTGATAAATTCTATGGTTATAGCAAGGAAATTACCTTGCGGCATTTGCCGATCTTAGAAAAGCCTGTTTGGCTGAAAATAAAACCGAAACGCTATCAATGCCGTGATTGTGACAATGGCCCCACGACCACACAGGCTTGTAGCTGGTATGACAGTAAAAGTCCACACACCAAAGCCTATGAGCAATGGCTATTGCGGGACTTGATTAACAGCACTATTACTGATGTCAGCATGAAACGTGGCCTCGGTGAAGCAGCAGTGGAAGGCATTATCAACCGCCATATTGCCCAGCAGGTTGATTGGACGAAAATCAAAGCCATACCGCTACTGGGCATAGATGAGATTGCCCTGAAGAAAGGGCACAAAGACTTTGTAGTCATCATCTCAGCCATCAATGAGCAAAAGGAAAAACATATTCTGGCGGTATTACCTGACCGAAAAAAGGAGACAGTCAAAGCCTTTTTAGAGGCTATTCCGGTGCCTATAAAAGCCACGATTCAGCGGGTTTGCGTTGATATGTATGAAGGTTTTAGCAATGCGGCCTATGAAGCATTGCCGGATGTTGCTGTGATTGTGGACCGGTTCCATGTTGCCAAGAATTACAGAGGATGTGCTGACAACGCCAGAAAGCAGGAAATGAAGGCTCTGAAAAAGACCTTGTCCGATGAAAAGTATGCTGAACTCAAAGGCGTGATGTGGGTGTTTCGGAAAGGATGGACGATTTTAACTGAGGAACAGCAGACAACGCTGTTGATGCTATTCAGTTATTCCCCGATTCTGAAGCAGGTCTACATTTTTAGAGAATTACTGACTGCCATTTTTAATGCGCCCTTAACGAAGGCTCAGGCGGTTGTTGAGTTGGAAACATGGATTGTAAAAATCCAAAGCTTAGGATTAAGCTGCTTTGATTCGTTTGTGGGAACACTACAAAAGTGGATGGATGAAATCAGCAATTATTTTATTCAACGACAATCCAGTGGGTTTGTCGAGGGACTTAACAACAAAATTAAAGTCATCAAACGGCGTTGCTACGGCATCTACGACTTAGGTCGATTATTCCAGCATATCTGGCTTGATGTCGAAGGGCGGCGTTTATTTGGTTATGCCTAACACTACATGTAGTGCCTACCCCACGAAATCGGGAAGAGCCAAAACTCTTCCATCATACGGTCACAATAAGCCGTTAAGTTTTTTAAGTTTAAAGCATGTTCCTTCACAGGTGATTCTATTGGCACCCTTATCATATTAATTAAAATACCAAACGCACAGGCATCCAAACTAGTCGGTTTGTCTCCCATAAAATAGGGTTTCTCAGCTAAAAATGCTGAAAGCGCATCTAAATCGACTTTACCTAAATGAAAAATTTCATCAGCTTTATGCCTACCCGTACCCTGACCATAGATTTGTTTACCGATAATCATCTTTCTATAAACTAATGCAGCGATATCACGTATTACAGGTGGCATCCCTCCAAAAATTGCTTTTTTGTTAGCCTGCCAGTTTTCATCGGTATATTGCCAGCGGGTATACATACCAACCCAATACAAACTATCCTCTAATAAACGTTGCATAGCCACCATAATGGCTTGCTCTTCAGTATTTAAATCTTTATCAAGTGTATCGCCATATTTTTCTTTTAGATATTCGATGATAAACCGTGAATCAGAAATGGTTTCCCCTTCATCGTCAATATATGGCAACTTGCCCTTAGGCCCTTTTAAAGGCAAGGTTTCAATAACTTTATAGGGTAATTTGGTCATTCTTAGGTAAGTTTCAACCTTGACATTGAACTGCCCTAAATTAGGGACACCCCAAGTTGGAGCGAATTGATAAAGTGTGATCATTATATTCTCCAGAAATTAGCTTTAATCGTTTAAATACTTTTTTAAAATATTAAATAACAAAGGAATATCGATTGGTTTAGTGAGGTATTCATCAAATAAGCCTTCTGTTGATTTAACATCGTGAATCATTGCAGCAGCTGTCAGTGCAACGATAGGACTATTTTTATATTGCGTTGTTTGCCTCAGTTTTTGTGTTAATGCTTTACCATCTATTCCTGGTAAATTAATATCCATAAGTATAAGATCAAAGCTCTGTTTCAGAGTCATATCCCAACCTAACTCCCCCGTGTTCACCATTGTTAAGGTATAATTTTTTTTCCTCTTAAAAATTGACTGAATTAATTGTCTATTAGCAAGGTTGTCTTCAATATAAAGTATATTTTTATTGTTAATTTCTGGAACATCTAATAGGGTTAATATTGGCTGATCTACTTGTTCATTTGTAGGTTTTTCCGTCATAGGTAATTCAATCCAAAATGTAGACCCTTGCCCCTCAACGCTCTCAAAACCAATTTTACCATCCATCATCTCAACTAAATCTTTAGTTAGCTTAAGACCAATCCCCGTTCCTTCAATATTAGAATTTTCTTGCCCTAACCTGTTAAAAGCACCAAAAACTTTCTTTTGATTACTTTCTGAAATACCAATACCTGTATCACTGATACTAACCCGGACTCTATCTTTTTCTAGCTGTTGCCAATCAATACTGACACACCCCTGTTTACGGTTATATTTAATGGCATTACTGATTAAATTAATGATAATTTGTATTAATTTCGTATTATCAGCATTTACAATTAAAGAAGTTTCAGATAAAACGTTAACTTTAATATTGGCTTTATTAGCAACGGGTGCTATCAAAGCCAATGACTCAGCCATCACATTTGTTAGAGCAATGGGTTCAATAGATAATTCAGTTTTACCAGCCTCAATAGCAGACAATTCTAGAACATCATTAATTAAGGTTAGTAAATGTTCTCCACTTGCAAGTATGTAATTAACACTTTCTTTTTGTTCTTCCGATAAGGGTTGCTCATCACCCATTTCCAACAATTGCCCGAAACCTAAAATCGCGTTAAGAGGGGTTCTTAACTCATGACTCATTGAAGAGAGGAATTCAGATTTAGCTAAATTAGCTTTAATCGCTTCATCTTTGATTTTTTCATTATCAAGTATTAACTGTTTTTGTTGTGAAATATCACGCAATGAACCATGTATTATCTGTTTTCCTTGATATTGCAACTTGGTTAATAGAACTTCAACCCAAAAATTAGTACCATCTTGTGTTTTATGTACCCATTCAAAGGTGTGATGCCCCTCTTGTAGACAAATAGCAATAACTTCTTGTGTTTTCTCAAAAGATAGTTTTTCATCCGGTTGATATTCAGGTGAAATATCAACCAGACTTTTCATTAGTAATTCTTTTTTCGAATTAAACCCCATCATGGTAATTGCTTTTTCATTACAAGCAATAAATTGACCGTTATTAATCAAAAGTTGACCATTTCCTGATTTTTCAAACAATACTTCGAATCGTTCTTTTTCCTGTTGAGTCTTAACCTGCTCTAGCAATAGTAATTCATTAGCCTGTAATTGCTTGAGTTCTATTTCTTTAATTCGGGTAATATCGGTGCGAATAGCGATATATTGTTCAGGTTTTCCCTGTTCATTTATATCTGCCATAATGATTGATGCAACCCAATAAAAAGAACCATCTTTCGCTTTGTTTTTAATTTCGCCCTGCCAAACTTCTCCTTTAGAAATCGTTTGCCACATGTCTTTAAAAAAAGACTTAGAATGATATCCTGAGTTTAATAAACGGTGATCCTTTCCCAGTAATTCCTGTTTTGAATATTGACTAATCTGCTCAAAATTGGCGTTAACATAAGTGATTGCACCATTAACATCAGTAATACTAACAATGGCATGCTTATTAAGCGCGCGTCGTTGAAAACTAAGTTGATGGATTTCATTCTCTAACTTATTTTCTTTAGACGTGTCAGTAAAGCAAGCCACATAATGACTAATTTCACCACTGGAATCGTACACCACAGAAATATTAAGCCGTTGGGAAAAAATCACACCATCTTTACGCTCATCTAATATTTCTCCCTGCCAAAAACCTTTCGATCTTAATGCTGCACGCATAGCTTGATAGAATGATTCCTCATGAAGTTCTGTATCAAATATAGCTGGTGTTTTACCTATAGCTTCTTCAGCACTATAACCAGTAACGCGGGTAAAAGCCTCATTGACTCGTAGGATGATGGAATTAGCATCAGTGACAAGTATTGCCTGTTGAGAATCAAAAACAATTGTTGCAATGCTTAGTTCTTCTTGCAACTTAGCCACTTGCATTTCCAGTTCAGCTTGGCGTGTCTGAAACTCAGTTAGTAATGCTGCTGTGGCTTCAGGTGTAGAACAAAGCTGTGCCTCTGATGTCTTTAACTTTGGATTATCACTCATGATATTTCATAAGAATATGTGATATCTAATTTATAGATAGCTTCATGATAAATTAAATACCGGTGCAATGCATATACAAATCTACTGAAAATAGTATTTCAAAAGGAAATAATGCTGGTAATACTAAGCTCAAACTCTTTGATTGTGTAGTTCTGCGTTGCTGCTTTATTTTAACGATACCTTACTTCAACAGCCTCGGCTGATAAAAAACTGTTCAAGCGTAATATGAGTTCATCGGATGGGTGGATTCGCCAGTCATCTCCTAACTGTATAATTGCTTCTGCTTGTGTGGATTGATAACCGATTTGGATTGGGCAATTACCGCCAGTAAACGGTTGTAACACTTGTTTTAACGCTGTAGTGAATGCTTTTGATGCACTTTGATCCTCTTGGGGGCTCCAATGTAAAAAAATACAGCGTGCAAATAACTCTCTTGCCTGTTCAAAGGTGTATAGCTTGTCTGCTGTTAATCTTAAACCACCGGAAAAATCATCAATACTGAGAGGGCCTTCTGCAACCAGTAAAGTATCTTTGGATAAAATATCCCGATATTGTTCAAAGGTTTTGCTAAAAGCAGCGACTTCCAGTCGACCTGTTCTATCATCCAGCGTCGCAAAGCCCATTGTGGTGCCTTTTTTGGTTTGTCTTGTTCTCATTTCAACAATTAAACCGGCAACACGTCCTTCCATTTTAGATTTTGAGCGCTCTGCATCGGCTAATAGGGTACCAATACAAGCATGACGAATATGAGCGAGTTCTGATTCATATTGTTCAATGGGATGACCGGTTAGGTACAGACCTAAGGTGATTTTTTCTGCATCCAGGCGTTGTTTTTCTGACCAGGGCTCGACAATCGTTGAGTAGGCTTCTGTATCGTCACCGTTATCAACCTGAACGGCTAAACCGAACATGTCGTTCTGACCTGTTTGGGCCATTTTTCCGTGTTGTTCAGCGACTTTAATTGCCGTGGTGAGTTCGGCAAGGTGTGAGGCTCTGTTTTTATCAATGCTATCAAAAGCACCGCCTTTGATCAGAGCCTCTAGCACACGTCGATTTACTTTTCTTAATTCAACGCGTTTACATAAATCGTAAAGCCCTTTGAATGGCCCATTTTTCTCTCGTTCAGCCAGTAGGTCTTCGATCGCAGCTTCACCAACGCCTTTGATCGCTCCAATACCATAGACAATCTCATCTTGGTCATTTACTGTAAAGTGATAGTGAGATAGATTAATATCAGGCGGGCAGAGGGGAAGTTTCATTTCTCTGCATTCTTCTATTAATATGACAACTTTGTCTGTATTGTCCATATCTGATGACAATACGGCCGCTATAAACGCGGCTGGGTAGTGCTGTTTTAACCAGGCTGTTTGATAGGCGACTAATGCATAAGCTGCAGAGTGAGATTTGTTAAAACCATAGCCAGCAAACTTTTCCATTAAATCAAAAACGTAAGTGGCTATTGATTCTTCTATCTGGTTGTTAATGGAGCCTTCAGTAAAAATGGTTCGTTGCTTCGCCATTTCTTCTGGTTTTTTCTTACCCATGGCGCGACGTAACATATCCGCTCCGCCTAGGGTGTAGCCAGCTAATTCACGGGCAATTTGCATTACTTGTTCTTGATACAAGATAACGCCATTGGTTGGGCTTAGTATGGGTTCTAGTAAGGTGTGTGCATATTCTGCTTTGGCTCCATGTTTTACATTGATGTAGTCATCAACCATACCTGATTCGAGCGGCCCTGGTCTAAATAGCGCCACCAGAGCGATGATGTCATCAAAACAGTCAGGTTTAAGCTTTCTGATAAGCTCTTTCATGCCACGAGACTCTAATTGAAACACCGCAGTTGTCTGGCAGGTCATAAATATGCCCTGATAGGTGGCTTCATCATCACGAGGAATTTGGCTTATATCAACTAAGGCTTTACCTTCTGCTTTATTTTTACTATTAATGGTTTGAATAGCCCAGTCAATAATGGTCAATGTCCGCAAGCCCAAAAAATCAAACTTAACCAGACCTACGGCTTCAACATCATCCTTATCAAACTGGGTAACGAGGTTGCTGCCATCTTGTTCGCAGTACAGCGCGGAGAAGTCTGTTAGTTTAGTGGGCGATATAACAACACCACCAGCATGTTTCCCAGCGTTTCGGGAGGTGCCTTCTAAAGACAAGGCCATGTCCAGTAAGGTTTTTACATCGTCTTCCATTTCATAGCGTTTTTTAAAATCAGGACTTTCCTGTAAGGCTTTTGACAGGGTCATGCCTATTTCAAACGGTACTAATTTTGCCAGTCCATCAACAAAGCCGAAAGGGAAGGCCATCACTCGGCCAACATCACGTATAACCGCTTTTGCAGCCATTGAGCCGTAGGTTATGATTTGAGACACTTTATCTCGACCATAATGCCTGGCAACATAATCAATCACTTCGTCTCGTCTATCCATGCAGAAATCGATATCAAAATCAGGCATGGAGACCCTTTCAGGGTTTAAGAAACGCTCAAATAACAGGTCAAATTCAATAGGATCTAAGTCTGTAATATTGAGGACATAGGCAACGAGTGATCCTGCACCAGAGCCTCGCCCAGGACCGACTGGGATGGCATTGTTTTTTGCCCATTGAATAAAGTCTGCCACAATCATGAAATACCCAGGAAATCCCATTTGGGTAATAACACCGAGTTCCAGTTCTAAACGATCAGAATAAACTTGCCTGTTTTGTTCATCACTACCGGTGCCTGTGGGAGGGTATTGCTGTAGTCGTTGCTCTAAGCCTTGTCGTGATGCATCGATAAAGAACTCATCCAGTGTCATCCCTTCGGGTACGGGGAAGTCTGGTAAGTAGTTTTCGCCCAGCGTTAATTCTACATTGCATCGTTTTGCAATTTCTATGGTGTTTTCTAAGGCTTCCGGAATATCTGCAAACAGTTCAAGCATTTCTTCGCTGGAACGAAGGTATTGTTGGTCAGTGTAACTTTTGGGTCGTCGAGTATCATCAAGAACACGTCCTTGATTAATACATACGCGGACTTCATGAGAATTGAAATCAGATGCATCTATAAACCGTACATCGTTTGTTGCTACAACGGGTAAGTCGAGTTTTAACGCCAGATCAACGGCTTCTTTGATATAGCGTTCTTCATCTGGCTTTCCTACACGCTGTATTTCAAGATAAAAACTGTGTTTGAAAATTGATTGCCAATATAAAGCGCATTGCTCAGCCTGTTCGCTTTTATCATTGATAATAGCGTGACCTATATCACCATCCATAGCAGCGGACATGGCAATTAATCCCTGATGATTCTGTTCTAGCCATTCCTTTTTTAGCATAGGAACGTCTAAATGCTGGCCTTTTTGATAAGCTTGAGATATTAATTCTTTAAGAACGGTATAGCCGGTTTGGTTACAGGCTAATAGGGTTAGGCCAAAAGGGCTGGTGGGTTCTTCTGGATTATAGATATGAACATCTGCACCCATTATAGGTTTTAAACCTTGGGATTGGGCGGCTCGGTAAAACTTAACCAGAGAAAAAAGATTAGATTGTTCAGTTAAAGCAACTGCTGGCATATTGAAGCTGGCAATATGCTTCACTAATGGCTTGATTTTTACGATTCCATCCACTAAAGAGAATTCGGAATGAACGCGTAGATGAACAAACTCTGGTTTCATGAATTTTGAGCGAATGATCTGGGGTGAAGGGGGCTTATGTCACTAAGAGCTTTTTGACAGGAGCAAATGATTTTCGATGCTGCTCTGTTACGCCGATGGTTTGAATTCTCTCTATATGCAACTTGGTTGGATAGCCTTTGTGTTTTGCAAATTCATAGCCTGGGTATAAGGCATCTAGGGTGATCATTTCACTATCTCTAGCAACTTTGGCTAAGATAGATGCGGCAGATATTTCTGCTATTTTTGAGTCACCTTGCACAATGGTTTCGCCTAAACAAGGAATGTCTGGATAAAAAGTGCCATCAACCTGTACCCACTCAGGTTTAACTGATAGTTGGGAATAGGCTCTACTCATTGCTAGTAGTGTGGCTTGTAGGATATTAAGTTGGTCTATCTCACAAGGTTCTGCCCGACCTATAGTCCAGGCAAGTGCATGTTCTTTGATTAACTCAGCATAGTGCTGGCGTTTTTTCTCAGATAGTTTTTTTGAGTCAGTGAGCCCGGCAATGGGTTTGTTGAGGTCTAGAATAACCGCAGCAACGATAACGGGGCCAACAAGACAGCCTCTTCCTACTTCATCTATGCCAGCAACAATTCTAGGTGGCTGTCTGGGAATAGAAACCGTAGCGAGGGAAAGCGATTTTGAGTCAGGTTTTTCGTTCATTTGAGGCGAATAATGAGTTATTTAACGAAAATGAACGGAAAATCTGGCCAAAATGGCTTTTCCGGAGTAGGTTTTTCTATTCTCGGACAGTCTCCTTGTGTTTATCGTAAAATTCCTCGGGTGACATTTCTTAAAAAGCTCACCATATCTGAAAGTTCCTTGCTATCACCCGCCATGTCTTCCATTTCTTCTATCGCATCTTCAAGACGCAAATTAGTTTTGTATAAAATTTTATAAGCTTTTCTGATTTGCCTGACCACTTCAGGCGAAATTCCTTTGCGTTCCATGCCGACAGAATTAATACCGTGAGGGCGGGTTGGTCTGCCACCGACCATAACAAAGGGAGGTATGTCTTGGGTAATAGCGCTGCCCATAGCAGAAAAACTATAAGCACCAATTTGAGTGAATTGGTGAACTAGAGTAAAGCCGCCTAAGATGGATGAATCGCCCAGGTGAACGTGCCCTGCAATTGATGCACCATTGGCCATAATCACATGATCCCCAACGATACAATCATGGGCAACATGGGTATAAGCCATAAATAAGTTATCACTACCAATTAAGGTTAAACCATGGTCTTGTAGGGTTCCTCTGTGCATGGTGGAAAACTCGCGAATAATATTTCTATCACCTATTTCCAGTCGCGTATTTTCATCGGCATATTTTTTATCTTGAGGGTCTTCACCAATCGATGTGAACTGATAAATATGGTTGTCTTTTCCTATCGCTGTAGAGCCTTTAATGACAACGTGTGGACCGATGATAGTACCTGAGTCTATTTGTACGTCAGCACCAATAATAGAAAAGGGACCGACGACAACATCATCCGCAACTTCTGCATTAATATCTACAATTGCTTTTGGATCTATCAAGTTAACCTACCACTGCTGCACACATAATGTTAGCACTTGCGGCAAGTACACCATCTACTTCTGCTCGACATTCAAATGACCAGATATTTCGTCTGCTTTTAACAAAGAGTGCTTCCAGCATTAGTTGGTCACCGGGTCCTACTTGTTTTTTAAAGCGTGCTTTATCAATGCCTGCTAGAAAATAGGTGGTTCCAGGTCCAAATTGATCATCTGATTGAGCGGTTAATAATGCGGTGGCCTGAGCGAGTGCTTCTAACATTAGCACACCAGGGAAAACAGGGTTGTTAGGAAAGTGGCCTTGAAAAAAGGGCTCGTTAAAGGTGACGTTTTTACATGCGAGTAAACGTTCTTTAGGTTCACATTCAAGTACTTTGTCGACCAATAGAAAAGGGTATCTATGTGGTAATAGTTCCTGAATTTGTAAAATGTCCAATTGCCCTGTCATAGTTAATGCCTTTTAATAAAAAATTAGTCAGATAAAGATGCTAATTTCTTTTGTACCTGTGCGGTTACATTGACTTGATCGCTTGCATAAATAACACCATCAGTCATTAGTAAATCAAATTTTTCATCTTTAGCTAAGGCTCTAACGGCTTCTAGAATACGGCGCTGTAATTTACCTAGCTCTTCATTACGGCGCATATTAAAATCTTCACTAAATTCTTGTTGAGAGCGTTTCGCTTCTCTTTTCTTGGCGACAATATCTCTTTCTAGTTTGCGGCGTTCTGACTCACCCATGACTGAAGCATCACGGCCTAGTTTTTCTTCAAGTTTTTTAATTTCTTTTCCTTGTGAAACTAAGTGTTTGTCACGGGGTGAAAACTCTTTTTCTAAACGTTTTTTTGCTTTTTCTGCTTGTGGTGCTTTTTCAAGAACCTTTGCGACATTTACAAACCCAATTTTTAATTCGGCATAACTGACATTAACAACAAACAAAAGCACTAAAAACAAAGAAATTCTTTTTTTCATCAATAAATCCATCTTTAACATTAATAACTAAACGGCAAAACCGCACTAAAATATTGCTTAAGGCAATTCCGATACTTGACAGATTATAGGTTAAATCGTTCGTAAATAAAATATGCAAGCTGTAAATTAAAAGCCAGACCCAAATGAAAATTGGAAACTTTGCTCTTCATCGTCATCGTTAACATTCATCGGAATAGCAAAACTTACTGATAATGCGCCAAAGGGAGATAGCCATTCTCCTGAAAGCCCAACCGAATACTTCATGTCCCCAATTTCAAAACTATTACTTACGGCACCGGCATCTATAAATGAGCCAATTCTTATCGATTTCACATCTTCAACAAACGGGACTGGAAAAAATAACTCTGCCTTCCCGATAATTTTACTTGATCCACCAAACGGATCGTTCCTAGAGTCTCTTGGGCCTAGAGTGTTGTCATCAAAACCACGGACTGATTTAACACCGCCGGCATAATAGTGTTCAAAAAATGGTAATGAATCAGTATCTCCATAGCCATCCCCGTAAGCAACTTCACCTAGTAGTCTAAAGGTTAGATCTTTCGCTATTGGAAAATATTCCTGATGTTTATATGAGATCTTATAATATTCAAGGTCACTTCCTGGCGCTGTTGCCATGGCTGACAATCTTTGCTGTCCACCTGCACTGGGGAAAACAGCCCTGTTCAATGTGTCATGAGTCCAGCCGGTTGATAATCCTAGGGTGATATATTTATCGCCATTGTCTTCAATAAACGTAAGGATTTCATCAGAAGAAAAATCGGACGTCTCTAATTTTGTATGTTTAAGATCAATATTAAAACGCAGGCGATCATTTTCGTTTAATGGTAAACCAAAATTAAAACTACTATTGATAACATCTGTTGAGTAGTTGGATATATTGGCTTCCTCCGCATCTCTGGCACTGTAGCCCAGGTCGTAACCAAAACTCACACCATCCAGTGTGAAGTAGGGGTCAAAATAACCAAAACTATAACGGGTTGATACACTACTATTATTAAAGGCTAGATTAACTCGTTTACCCGAACCGAAAACATTGTCTTGTGAAACATTGGCATTAAACACAATGCCTTGCGTTTGGGAAAAACCTACCCCAGCAGATAAATTACCTGATGACTTTTCTACTACGGAATAATTAACATCAATTTGATCAGAAGTCCCTACCACTGGAGGCGTTTCAATATTGACTTCTTCAAAATAACCCAGTCTTTGTAGTCTTATTTTTGAGCGTTCAATTTTTGCTGAGGATGCCCAGCTGGATTCCATTTGTCTTAATTCTCTTCTTAAAACTTCATCTCTGGTTTTTGTGTTTCCTGTCATATTAATTCTGCGGACATAAACACGCTTGCCTGGGTCAACAAAAAAGGTCATATTGACGGTTTTTGATTCGTCATTAATTTCTGGAACCATGTTGACGTTGGCAAATGCATAACCTTCATCTCCCAATCTGTCAGAAATTGATTTTGATGTTTCTGTGGCATTTTTTCGAGAAAATATTTCCCCTGGGCCCACTTTGACTAGCTTAATGATTTCTTCTGGATCAACGACCAGGTTTCCCGCTAATTTAACTTTCTCAAGTGTGAACAGCTCACCTTCTTTGAGGTTAACGGTGACATAAATTTCTTTTTTATCCGGTGTAATAGCGACTTGTGTCGATTCAATTGAAAAGTTGATATAGCCTCTATCTAAATAATAAGAGCGTAATCGTTCAAGGTCGGCGGAAAGTTTCTGTTTTGAGTATTGATCATCTTTAGTGTAGAAAGAAAGCCAATTGGTTGTGCTTAGTGCAAATGCTTTAAGTAAGGTTTTATTCTCATAAATCCTATTCCCTACGACATTTATCTGCTTAATCTTGGCAACTCGTCCTTCAGATATATCGATATGTATACCTACACGGTTTCTTGTGAGTCGGGAAACATCGGTTTTAATCTTTAAGCCATATTTACCATGACTAAAATATTGTCGTCTTAACTCTTGTTCTACCTTATCCAGCACTTGTCGATTAAAAACCTTACCTTCTGCTAGGCCAATCTTTTTAAGTGCCGATGTTAAGTCGTCTGAACTAAGGTCTTTGTTGCCTTCAAAAATAATTTTTGCAATAGAGGGTCTTTCTTTTACATTGACAACCAGTGTGGAACCTTCTTGTTCTAAAGAAATGTCTTTGAAAAAACCAGTTTTAAATAAGGCTTTAATGGCTGAACCGGCTTTATTAAAAGCAAAGTTTTCACCCACAGTGACAGGTAAATAGTTATAAACGGTCCCAGCAGAAATTCTTTGCAAACCATTAACTTGAATATTTTCAACGATAAAACTGTCGGCCGCCTTAACAGATGAGGAGGCGAATAGAATTATCAGTGCTAAAGAGGTAAATGAATTTATTTTCACACGCTTGCCGGTCTATAAAATATCAATATTCAAACGTCAAAGTATATCATGCCCTATCAAAAGGGAAGGTGATTACATCATTCAATGATTGAGTTTCTGTCATAATCATCAGTAGTCTATCTAGGCCTAAGGCAATGCCGCTACATTCAGGCAGGCCTGATTTAAGGGCATTTAAAAAGTGCTGGTCTTTTTTTACTTGGGGTAATCCCATTTTTTCTCTGGAACTATTTTCCTGGTCGAAACGCTTTTCTTGTTCGCCTGCATCTGATAATTCAAAAAAGCCATTGCCTATTTCTATACCTTGTACAAAAACTTCAAATCTATCTGCCACGTTTGGATTTTTAGTATTTATTCTGGCGAGTGATGCTTGAATCGCTGGGTATTCATAAACGATACAAATAGGGTGTTGTTTGAGTGTAGGCTGGACTTGATAACTAAAAAGAAAGTCAAGCCACAGTGAATGATTATTCTCACACAGGCCAATTGCATCTTCAAGGCCATTTTTTAGTGCGTATGCACGATAACTTTGAGGACAAAACTCTAATGCATTGAGTCCTGTTGTTTGTTCAAATAAGTCAGCATAGCTTATCTTATAAGGTGACTTTTTATTGTCAGTGAGTTCTGCAATTAATTCAGTCACTTCGTTGATTAATTCTGACAGGCTATAGCCGACTCGGTACCACTCAAGAATGGTAAATTCCGGATTATGATGACGGCCTAATTCAGAGTTTCTGAATGCCTTACAGATTTGAAAAATTGATCCGCTGCCTGCCGCTAATAGTCGTTTCATTGCAAATTCAGGCGATGTTTGTAAAAACATGCGCTTATCTGCGGCAGATTCTGTATTAGCTACGCAATGATAATGACTGGAAAAAAAGTCTAACTGCGGATCTGTCCCCGTTGCTGAACATAACAAGGGTGTTTCAACTTCGAGGACATCTCTGTGATCGAAGAATAATCGAATTGTTTTGAGCATTTGCGCCCTGTGGCGCAAATGACTCAAATTACAAGCGGGTTGCCAAGTGTTCGGCACTACTCTTTAGCTCGTGAAACGTATTCACCTGTACGTGTATCTACTTTAATCAATTCGCCTATTTGAACAAATAAGGGTACACGAACGACAGCGCCTGTTTCCATAGTGGCTGGTTTGCCACCACCACCTGAGGTGTCACCTTTTAAGCCGGGATCAGTATCTGTAATGGTTAGGTCAACAAAATTAGGTGTGGTGACTGACAGGGGAGAATCATTCCAGAGGGTCATGGTGCATATGTCTTGCTCTTTTAACCATTTGACAGAATCTGCGACAGCATTAGCATCGGCCTGATATTGTTCAAAGGTATCAGGTTCCATAAAATGCCAAAACTCACCATCGGTATATAAAAACTGAGTTTCTAAATCAATAACATCTGCCCCTTCGACAGACTCACCTGATTTAAAGGTACGCTCAATAACACGGCCATTTTTTAAATTTCTAATTTTGACTCGATTAAAAGCCTGTCCTTTGCCTGGTTTGATGAATTCATTTTCAATAATTGCACAAGGATCTGCATCCAGCATAATTTTTAAACCCGCTTTAAACTCATTGGTGCTATATCTCGCCATTTTTTCCTCGTATAAACAAATAGTGTTTAAGCCATTATAATGTAGCTACCTGATGATATAAACCGTAACCTTATCCAGCAAAGGAAAAAACTTGAGCGTTAACACAAAAACATGGCAACAAGAACTGGCTGAGGGCTTTGGTAATACCGCTGATCTATGTCACTTTTTAGAGCTGTCTGCAGATGTAAATACAATAAGCTCAAGCTTTCCTCTTCGGGTACCTTATGAGTTTGCTTCGCGTATGCAAAAAGGTAATGCTAACGATCCTTTACTCAAACAGGTATTACCTGTTGCTGATGAGGAAAATAAAAGTCCTGGCTTTGTTGAGGATCCAGTAGGCGATGTGGATGCCATGGCTGAAACCGGTGTGATTCACAAATACCAGAATAGGGTTCTATTTATAATGACGGGGAGCTGTGCGATTAACTGCCGTTATTGTTTTCGTAGGAATTTTTCTTATTCTGACTTTCAGCTGAGTACTCAGAAAATAGATAAAGCGTTAGCTTATATAGCCAATGATACAACTATTTCGGAAGTTATTTTAAGTGGTGGTGACCCGTTATTACTAAGTGATGAAAAATTGGCTGCTTTATTTAAGCAACTCGATAAAATTAAGCATCTTAAGCGTATTAGAATTCATAGTCGACTACCTATTGTTTTACCCAGCAGAGTGACGCCTAAATTGTGCAATGTTTTTAATAGTACGAGCAAGGCGGTTATTGTTGTTGTGCATTCAAATCATCAGAATGAACTGAACAGTAGGGTTGAACAAGCTTGTCAGCAACTTAAAAATCATGATGTGACACTGCTTAACCAAGCTGTCCTTCTAAAAGGAATTAATGATGATGCAGAACAGTTGGCAGGGTTAAGTGAAAAGTTATTTACCTTGGGTATCATGCCTTATTATCTTCATTTGCTGGATAAAGCCCGTGGAACGGCACATTTTGAAGTTGATCAGCAGTATGCGTGTGTTTTGATGAATGAGATAAAACAAATACTACCGGGTTATCTCGTGCCAAAGTTGGTCAGAGAGCAGGCAGGTGCAGCAAATAAAATTCTTATTGCCTGATTGCTCATTCATGTCTGGAAAAATGGCAAAAACAGACTAGACTTTAACATTGCCATAGACTTTAATATGATGAGCATTCATGACAACATCACTTCCTTTTGAACTATCAACAGATTCTGTTTCAGACTGGCTGCAATCGCTGAGTCAACTGAATAGTGTTAACTCAGCCAATCAGCTTAATAAGATTGTAAAACAACTGAGAGGAACTAAAACAGAACCTCAGCCGTTAATGCAAACGCTTATACAGCTCACCCCCACCGTTTTGTATATTACGGCTGATATTGAATTGTCAGGTCTGGTTGAGAGAGACAAAGACAGTGATAAACAGTCATTAAAAATAGAAAAACTCTGTATTCAATTATTACGAAATATGAGTTTGGCTTTTTGTAGGTGTAGTGAAGATAAATCATTAACAATGACTGAGAAAGCACAGGGAATGTATTATGCCTTGCAGTTTATTGCTCAAACACAACGTCTATCTGTTTTGTTTTATCAAATGCCTTCTTCTACATTATGGAAAAAAACAGCAAAGATTTATCAAGTGGCCAGTGATGAAAATATTCTTGATAATGAGATGCAAAATAAGGTTAAAGAATTCAAACAACAGCTAAGTATTAAAGCTGTTATACAGCGAAACTGTCTATTTGCATTGTTTCGGCCTAATAGTTTTACAACTCAGCAAATCAAACAGTTGTTTATTATTGCGGATAAATATGCAAATTTGTTAGCTTTTGACCAAAACGGTGCTACAGATTGTCTGTTTTCATGGAACTTAATGAATGGTCAAGCGCCATCTGAAGAAGAAAAAACTTATCACTCCAGTGAGTCGAAAGTTAATATGGAAATTAGCGATTTTTTAGAATTAATTCAAACAAAAGCATTCTCATCTACTTTAGATGAGGCATTATCGAATGCACTTATTACTCAATTATCGGGTTATAAAAAACAAGTTAATGCTAGCCTTCCATCGGCATTTGTTATAAGTCACTTATTAACAGGTATGGAGGCGATTACTGAATATATGGAGAAAGTTGAGAAGCTTAATAAAATCCGTCAGTTTAGTGTGCAACTTGCTGATAATAAGCCGGCGAATAACTTGACACTGGAACCTATGGAGTTCGAGAAAAGTCATTTGAATACTAAGCCAGATATTAATAGCTTAAACCAGCAAGAAATTGTGCCTGAACATGCAAAGCCAGTAAAAATTTTACAGACAGAGGATGAGCAGTTTTTTATTGCTGAAACACCCGCGTTAGAGTGTGAAATAGGTGAGTTAACATTGCTTTGTCCTAAGAAGAGTCCGCTAGAACTTGGTATTATTAGGCAAATAAAAACTACTAACTATTCTAATACAACACATATATTGATTGAGAAAATAGTAGGGAGGCCATCCTTCTTTCACATTGCTGAGCCTATTATTTCTAAAAATAAGGCAGTACTTGTTAGTAATGAGCAATCTTTAGATCTGTTTGTGGCTCCATGTAAAATACCTAAAGGTATGGCGTTGTTATCCGTTTTAGAAAAAGAATATATTGTAGGAAAGTTAACGGACTATAGCCCGTCTTTTATGCATTTTTCTGTTAGGTAACTCGCAATAAATAATCTGCCCAGATTGCGCAGTCTTTTTGTTTCTGATCAATCCATCTCAAGAGGCACATAGCCAGCTACGTAACGATTGAGATTGTTTGAGCAGGGACAAAAAGGCCAACAAAGTGGGTGGATTATTTATTGCGAGTTGCCTTATATAACAACATAGCTCATTGCGAAGATAAACGCAAAAATAACAAATAATGTAAATAGTTGTTTTAGGGTTAACGATTGTTTGTGACGTTTTATGTGTGCTAGCAGTGCCTGTTTTCTATTTTCTGCTTGGTATATGGTTTTTAGCTGCCCTTTAAATGACTTTCTTTCTATTTCAGCGGCTTCTTTTGCCAAAATGTCATCAATTTTTGAATTTAAGCTATTACAATGAGGGCAGCGGCTTTCTTTTTCTATAAGAGGTTGACCGCATTGGCTACAGTTATTCATTTGGAGTTCCATGGTTAATTAAATAGGGCCAAAATATCTTGATAGAATATAGCAAAACAAGTAATGATAAGTATCGTAGACGATATACCAGTCCATTTAATTATCTTTGATATTTTAGCTTTTCTTTGTGCGGCTAAAGCCTCTTCAATGGCTTTTTGATTTTCCCATTGCTGAGTTTTTGCTTCTTCCATTGTTAGTTGAAGGTGATACTCTAATAGAATATCTATTTCTTCAAGCACTTGGTTCATAGAGCTTTGGCGAGATTTGCTTGCCCATGAAACCATTTGTTTTAGCATGTTTTGTAACTGATCTGGCAATTGCTCAAGTTTTTCACAACTGTCTAACCGTTTGTTTTTCCAGCGGGGCAGTGAGCCTGTCAGTAATTGGTGAAGAATTATGCCGGCAGAGAATATGTCTGCGCGTTTGGATTTTTCTTCACTTGGCAGCTTATACCAGTTTTTTTCCGGGCCGGTTTGGTAGTGATCATCTAAGCCAAAATCACTTAGCTTGATTAAGCCATTTTCATCAAAAAGTATGTTGCTGGGGCGTAAATTGCCATGAATAACACCGTTTTGGTGGGAAAATGCTAAACCCAGGCAAATTTCTCGTAGTGTCCTCAGTGCATCGTCCCATGGTGTAGCGACGATTAAACGGTCTTGTAATGCTCCCCCATTGAGGTACTCCATGACAATAATATAAGTTCGGTCATTCTTTGATGTGCCGTGTATTTTTGCAATGTGCTTGTGAGTTAGCGATTTTAACAGATTGGTTTCATCAAAGCCTTTGCTCCAAACGGGCCGTTTTTTAATGATCAGCAAAGAATGGTCATTTTTATTTTCATAAAGATAAACGGCACTATGTTTTTCTTCTTTGATGATATCCAGTAGTGCAAAGCGTTTTTTTAGGCTGCTGATGCCTTGTTCGGCCAGTGCTTTTTGTTCTGGCTTTAAGTGAGTTCCTCTTAATAGCTTTAATAAGGTGTCTTTTACTTTATCTGCGGAAGCAGGTCTACTTAGCGGGTCAGTTTTAAGGCAGCTTAAAATCAAGTTGTCTAATAAAGGGTCAATGCCTACGGCCAGGTCAGACGGTGTTGCATAGTTCCCGGTAGGCTTTTGGCCTGTAAATAAAACATACATGACAACACCTAAAGAATATATATCACTTAAGATTGTAATATTAGATGAAGATGTTTGTTGTTCGGGAGACATGTAAGCCAGAGTGCCCATGATCATCTCGTCATCTGTTTTTGATCGGGAGTCACAAAACTGAGCGATGCCAAAATCTAAGACATGCGCATGGTTCTCTAAATCAATAAAGATATTGGCAGGTTTGATATCGCGATGAATAACACCATTTTTATGTGCATAGCCAAGGCCTTTGCACACCTGAATGAGCAGCTCCAGTTTTTTATTGATTTCAAGGCCGCCTTGTTGAATAATCTGAGAAAGGTCATGGCCTTCCAGATACTCCATAATAAAATAAGGCGTTTTGTCTTTTAGCAAGCCTCTATCTATCACATGAATCACATGAGGATGATTTAATTGGGCAATAATATAAGATTCACGTTCAAACTGTTGTATGACTAGAGGCTGATTAGCCAGTTTTTGATGAATAACTTTGATGGCAACTTTTCGTTTCAAAGAGTCTTGTATACCTTTGTATACTGTAGCCATGCCACCCGTGCCAATGGTATCAATGATGGTGTAACCAGGAATTTTCATAAGATTGTTCTATCTTGCAACTTAGCTTAATATGTGAATATAGTATTCATTATATGAGTTTTAGCATTTAAACAGGTAGCGAATATGCAGAAAAAGTTATTTAACAAATATACTGCAATAGCAATGACGGATAAGGGCTTAGTTAGAGATCATAATGAAGATAGTATCTTAGTTGATGAAAAATTAGCGTTGTTACTTGTGGCTGATGGAATGGGTGGGCATCAGGCCGGTGAGGTTGCCAGTAAAGAAGCGATAAAAGTTATTCAACAAATGCTTGATTTACAACAGGGCCCAAAGAAAGGTCAGACATGGTTAACGCAGTTAATTCATCGGTTCAAAAAAGAAGATATCGATATTAGTAAAAAGACTAATGCTATTGAAAGGGCGCTGGCTGAAGCAAATCACCATATCTACCAGCTCAATGTTGAGCGCAATGCCGGTGGCGGGTCAGGGATGGGTACAACGATTGCTGGTTGTCAATTAATTTCTGCAGATAGCATGGTTGTTTTTCATATAGGCGATAGTCGAGTTTATCGTTGTAGGCGTGGTAAATTAGAGATGCTTAGTAAAGACCATTCTGCAATACAGGCATGGCATGATAATGATTGTATGGGGGATATGCCAACATCTAATATTATTCTAAGAGCTGTCGGACCGTTTTCTGAAGTTGCAGCAGATATTCAAGTTGTAACAATTATGAAAGGGGACAGTTTTTTAATCTGTTCAGATGGTTTGACTGATCTGGTAGATGACGAGGCAATTGAAAAGGTAATGCAAGAAGTGGATGCACGTAAATTGGAAGTGCTTAGTCAGAAATTATTGAATATGGCGCTGGAACAAGGTGGCAGAGATAATGTGTCGGTGATTATGTTAGCAAATAACCAATAAAGCGTTTTTATCCCTACTGTAAAGTCGACCTGTCGCTAAATGCTTTCTACTTTTTTATTTCGAATTAGTCGGATAAGAACTTTAAAAATAAATTCTTTATTCTAATTTCATCGGAATTTGTAAGCAAGGTGCTGGAATTTATAAATTCACCATTGAGATTAACTTTGTTCTTTTTTAGTGGGTTAATATAAAAAGAATGCCCAACCTTATCTATATCTGCAATATAAGCAGGTGTAAACCAGCCGCCCACTCGAATGTCATTGTCTTTTCTCTTTCCGATACCGTAACTGTTGTTCGTTAACAATAGTTTGTTAATGCCAGTATGTTCTCCACGGATAATTAAATAAAACGATTTGGATTGGGCGTCTATTTCAGTTGTTTGACTGTTTTTAGTCACCTCATTTTTGCGCATCATTATGGTAGCATCTGGAGCATCCATAACAGGATTGGCGGCTGCGCTATTTTTAGACTGTCCCCACTCAGAAAATTTAATCGTATGTTTTCCGATAATAATAGAGTCTTGTAAGTTTACTCTTTGTGGGGATGTTATTTTTTGGCTATTAAGAAAGGTGCCATTGGTGCTGTTGAGGTCTTCAATGTAAAATAAGTCGTTTTTCTTGCTGATAAAGGCATGTTGGCTGGAGACCCCCATGTTGTTAATAACTACATCATTATTTGGAGCTCTGCCTATGCTAATAACATCGTTTTTAACAGGTAGGCTGTGTTTTAAAGCACCGTTGAAATAAACTTCAAGAAAATTCATAAGATTAAGACTCTTTTTATTAGTGCCTATATAATAATCGCCTAGGCTAGGTTCGTCTATTAAATATCTAAAGATTAAAATGGAAAAATATGATTGATTTGCTTTTGATTGCTTTGCTGTTATTGATTGGGAGTTACTGGTCTAGTGGTACAAAGGCGCGAGAAATTGCATTTATGGCTGTTGCAATGCATTGTAAAAAAATGGATGTAGTATTGTTAGACGATTATGTGGCTTTAAATGCGCAATGGCTAAAAAGAGATACGGATGGGAAGGTTAAAGTATGGCGGTCCTATGAGTTTGAGTTTTCCTCAACGGGTGCGGAGCGTTATCAGGGTAAAGTTATCTTATTAGGTAGAAAAGTATCAACTATTCAGTTGGAAGCGTATAGGATTGTAGAGTAATGACAAAAGACAAGCATTATCAAAAGACATCGCCTCAAACTCAAGAAGGGGCTCTTAAAATGGCAAAAGCAACGCAACGTCCCGGGCAAACTAAAGAGCAGACAAAATTAATTGCACAAGGCATTGAAAAAGGTATTAGTCATTATAAGAAGCAGCAAAAAGAAAAATCCAGAGAGTTGAATAAAAAAATAAGTAAGGTCTCTCGAAGAGAGCTTGAAGCAGAAGAAAATAAGGTGCAAGAGGTGATTGTTGTCAAGCAGTCCGCTATTGCATGGGGTTTGTTAGGCGCGAGTTGGGTTGGCTTTCTTGTTTACTTTTTTAGTTTTAAGTTTGCTGGGTAAGCATGGTTGGGATGGCGGGTTATTTATAACCCGAATTCGAAAAGCATCCTAATATAGACATAAAATATAAAGGCAATAGCTGCTAAGTAAAGAAAAAACCTGGCTGTGTTTTTGATTAAAACGGGCAGTGGTTTTTTGTTTTTATGTTCTTTTTTTATTTGTAGATAAATTTCTCGTTGAGTAGTTGCTCTTTGATAGTGATACTCATGCAGTAGTTGCTGAGCCGTTTCAAGCTCATCATTATTTCTTAGCCATAGTGCAGGCATAGAGATACCCCAGTTTCCAGCAGAAGTCTCGTAGTAGTTAATGCTATGGTGAGTCAATAGTTCTCTGATTTCTTCAGCTTCATCTTCAGGTACGCTGCGTAAAGAAAATAGTAGGGTGGACATGATTTTTTTTGTAACAAAATGAGGGTGTCTATAATTATAAAGGAAAGGTTAGGTACCTGTTGAGTTTAAGCCTGTAATATTTAGGGTATTTCAATGTTAAAAATAGGTTATATAACACAGTTTTTTAATACTGTTAGGGTGTGCTGTATTTAAGTTATTTAAATTCAATGTGTTACGGGTTGGCATTGATTGTGCATTTATAATAAAACTTAAACATTATTTGAGAGAATTCAGGTATGGCACAAGAATTAGTAGTACAAAGCTCGAAAGTTGCTGGAAATTTGGTAACTAGTAATAGTTCTTTAGCGTTAGGGGCTGGGCTTGCAGTGGCATCAATGATTTTACTTCCAGCCGCGGCCATGCGTTTAGGGTTGGGTGCCAGTTTAACTGGGGCATTGCGTATAGCGTTGATGAAAGCAAGCAGTAAAGCAACTAGAGCGAGTGCTGCGCATATGACTTCGGCCACAACCGAGATGAATTGTAATTAACAAATAAGTGCCTGTTCGGCACTCCAAGTCAAAGAGGGGCTGTAGATTAAAGGTTATTAGCTGGCGTCATGAGTTACAATATGACGCATTATGGATAATCAGCAATTTGGCCTAAGCCCTTATACAGTCAACTTACCACGTACAGCATTGAAGCAAATGATTGCTATAGTGCGTGGGCTGCAAAACCTGAGTGAAAATCCTCTTTACCAGGATAAACTAGAAGGTGTTCAGCTAAATACCTTGGTTGATTCAAAGCATTATTCTGTTTTAATGGGGTATGATTTCCATCTCTCCGAGTCGCAACAAGTTAAACTGATAGAAGTTAATACTAACGCCGGTGGCTTGTGGTTCGCTTATCGTTGTTACAATCCTAATGCACAGCAATTGCCAGAAAAATTAGCGAATAAGTTAGTAAATACCTTTCTTAAGGAATATGCGCTTTTTTGTAATAAGCAAAAAGCCAAGCCGCAGTTGATTGCAATTGTTGACGAGCAGCCATCGCAGCAGTTTTTATATCCAGAAATGCAGATGTTTGCCGGGCTGTTTCAAAGAATTGGGATTGATGTGGTTATTATTGATCCGGCAGAAATAGAAGCGAAAGAAGCGGGTTTGTATTTTCAGGGGCGGCGAATAGACCTTATTTATAATAGACACTGTGATTTTTATTTAAAATCAGATGAAATGCGTGTTGTTGATAATGCGTGGAAAAAGCAGTTGGTCTGTTTAACGCCTAACCCACGAGTGTATGGGCTATTAGCAGATAAGCAACGGATGGTAGACTGGTCTAATTCTGAAGTGCTGAATGAATTACTTCCTCCTAAGCTGGCGCGTTATGTAAAAGAAGCTGTTCCTCAGACACAATTATTGTCCTCTTTTGCTAAGGATTCTTTGTGGGCGGAGCGAAAGAAATGGGTCTTTAAGCCGGCAAATGGATATGCCAGTCGAGGTGTATATGTAGGGAATAAGCTGACAAAAAATAAATTTAACAGCCTTGATCCTCAGCAAACACTGGTTCAGCGGTATATTAAGCCTTCTGTGGTAGCGGTCTCTGATGAAATAAAATTTAAGACTGATTTCCGGTTGTTTGTTTATAGAAAGGAAACCCTAGCTGTTAGCGCACGCCTTTACCAAGGGCAAGTGACAAATTTACGCACTAAAAATGGTGGGTTTTGTAGGGTTAATGTACAATAGTTGTGTTCATATGTATTGTTTTAATAATCAAAAAAACTTTTATAGAGTGGTTTGTCAATTCATGATGGTTGAAAATTCAGGTAAATAATAAGATATGAGTAAGAAAAAAGAAGGTTGTGATCTTTGTGGTTTGGCAGTGGAAGTTGATGGTTTTGAGCTTAAAACTAAAGAAGGTGATAAGCATTTTTGCTGCGAAGGATGTAAAGGTATATTTCAAATGCTACATGAAGACTTAATTGTTTCAGAGCAAAACGAAGAATCATAACTTGTTTAATTTAGAAAGAAAAAGGGCACATTCACATGGGAACTAAGGCAATAAAAAATGCGAGTAAGACTAAGCATGCCGGTCATGAAATGGGTAAACAAATAATGAAGGGGTCAATGGCCTCGGCAACAGTAAGGTCTGGAGGACAACTTATGAGTAAATTAGTCAAGCATCCTGTATTGGTTTTTGGTTTAGGTGTGGTTGCAGGTTATGTTACCTACAAATATAGAAAAGAGATTATTGGAAGTGTTGGTAAAGCAACTGATGCGGGTAAGGATTTTGTCTTACAGCAGAAAGAAAACCTAGAAGATATTGTTGCAGAAACAAAAGAAGAAAGCTAATTGTTTTAATGGGCTTTTAATTTTTAAGAATAGTTACCCATCAGTGTGATTGTTTTTGTAAAGTTTTCATAAGAGGCGAGTGATAGAGTGAATTTGTTTTTTGCTTTATGACTCGCTTTTGCTTTTAATGTATTTTATTTGTTGTGTATGAGTATTCAGAAAGATATTGCTGTTAGATACAGGTCAGAAGGACATGTCCGCTTTGAAATACCTGAGCAATTGTGTGATGAGGGTGTGGCTGGGCATGTAGCTGCCGGTGTTCTTGCTATCGAAGGTGTTTATAAGGTTAATCTTTTTAGAAAAAACAAAAAGTTATCTGTTAGGTTCCATGACACTGTATGTGATTTCAAGCAACTGGCAATTTTGCTTAATCAGCTTTTAATAGATTTAGATGAAAAAGGCCTGTTGACTGCCGAAGTTGAGGAAGAAAAGGCGTTAAAAAAATCAAAGTGGGGTTTTTCTTCAAGATTTAAAAATTACAAAGCAGGTCGATGGGCAAGTGAAAAATACACAGATGCTAAAGAGACGGTTCAGGCGGCAAAAGTTGTTACAAAGTTAGGTATTAAGAATCGCAAGCGACTTGTCAATGACCCTGAAAAAATGGTTATTGATTTTTTAAATGATATTTTAGTACTGTATTTAATTAAACTTCACTGGGTGCGAATAACGCAACAGTGGATTCCAAAGCCGTGGGCTTTTAAGTCGCAATGGGCAGCTGTTTTTTATCTTTTCTATTTATTGATGCGTTCTCGTAGACCTAAATAACCTTATTGTACCTATATCAATGTATATTACTGTGATAGTCAATATGCATTGGTGTCTGCATTTGCTTTTCCCTTCTTTATTAATTTTGAACGGTTCATATTATGAATTCCGACCTGGATAGTTATAAAAACTTTTATCTTGTACATCAGCTAAAAAGACGCATTCGTATTGTTTCTCCTGTTTTAGAGAAGGATCTTGAGCGAGGTTATATTCTTGAAATTTTGCTTAAGAAGCGTTCTGAAATAAAAAGAGTTAGAGCGGTGGCTTCGTTAGGATCGGTTGTTATTGATTTTGACCCATCGACATTGCCTAAAAAGAATTTGTTGATTTTATTGGATGCTGTCTTGGGAAACATTGCTCAGAAAGAGCAAGCAGGTCAGAAAAATAAACAACAGGAAAAGCTGTTTGAAGGGAGTATTCAGGAAGTTGATTTAGCTATTGAAGGGATGACATGTGCATCTTGTGCTTTGTTGATTGAAATGGTACTGAATCGAGACCCAGATATTAAGTCGGTCAATGTTAATTTTGCGACAGAAACGGTCACTGTTCACGGTCAGCTTAGTAAGCAGAAAGTTAGCGATAAAATTGCCAGTTTAGGTTATGAGACGCAGTCTATTGATACGCTTTCTCAAAGAAAAAACCTTATTGTCAAAGAGCAGCAACGAATAGCGGCTGCAAAAAGTCGGTTTATCTGGTCGGCAATTTTGAGTGCGCCAGTTATTGCGATAGCAATGTCGATGAACCAATCCAGATGGGCTCACTGGATACAAATTATTTTAACAACGCCTGTTGTATTTGGTACTGGTAGGCAGTTTTTTACTAAAGCATGGCGATTAGCAAAACAAAAAACCGCTAATATGGATACCTTGATTGCTTTGGGCGTTGGGTCTGCATATGGGTACAGTTTGCCTGTTATGATTAGGCGCAAAGGACATATTTACTTTGAAGCGGCAGCGGCTATTATTACTTTTGTGTTGTTGGGGCGCTACCTTGAGGAACGTGCACGAGGTAAAGCTGGAGAGGCGATTCGCAAATTGGTCGATTTACAACCGCAAACGGCAACATTATTAAAAGATGGGCAAGAGAGTGTTGTCGATGTTGATGAGGTTGTCTTAGAAGATGTTTTGCTCGTTAGGCCTGGTGAAAAAATCCCAACGGATGGGGAGGTGGTTTTTGGTATTTCAACAGTAGATGAGGCGATGGTTACTGGTGAGAGTATGCCAGTGGTCAAAGAGCTTGGGCATAAGGTGATTGGTGGTTGTGTTAATGGTAATGGTGTTTTGCATATTAAAGCAACAGCTATAGGAATGGACACTGTACTGGCAGGGATTGTGCATATGGTAGATCAGGCACAGGCAACTAAGCTTCCTATTCAGAAGCATGTCGATAAAATATCAGCAGTTTTTGTGCCTGTAGTTATGGGGCTTTCTGCATTGACTTTTGCTAGCTGGATGTTAGTAGGGGCTCCTTTTGCTATGGCTTTTGGAAGTGCTATTACCGTATTGTTGATTGCTTGTCCTTGTGCGTTAGGTTTGGCAACTCCGGCAGCGATTATGGTTGGAACAGGGCAGGCTGCAAAAAAAGGTGTTTATATTCGAAATGGTGAAAGTCTGGAAGTAGCTACGAAGTTAAATGTTATTGTGTTTGATAAAACAGGAACGATTACAGAAGGTAAGCCGAATGTAACTGATTTTTTTAAAAAATCTCGATTAGGCAGGGATAAAATTATTGCTTTAGCGGCTTCGGCTGAAAATAACTCGGAACACTTTTTAGCAAAAGCAATTGTTGATTATGCAAATGAGCAATCAATAGAGCGTCTGGAATGTAGTCATTTTTACAGCCGAACTGGAAGAGGAATAGAAGCCGAAATTGAGGGTAATAAAGTGTTGATCGGTAACCGTTACTGGATGGATGACCAGAGCATTCCGGTAGAGGGTTTGTTGAATGAAGCAAGTCATTTTGCAGAGCAGGGGAAAACTCCAGTCTACATGGCGATCAATGGAAAAGAGGCGGCGGTTTTTGGAATAGCGGATAAGCCAAGGGAAGAGGCTAGGAATTCAATTGCACGGTTACATAATCTAGGGATAGAAACAATAATGGTGACGGGCGATACAGAAAAAACAGCGAATTATGTTGCTGCTAAAGTAGGGATTGAACAGGTTATTGCCAATGCAAAACCAGATGAAAAGCTTGATATAGTAAGGCAGTTGCAAGCGGAGGGTAAGCAGGTAGGAATGATTGGTGATGGCATTAATGATGCACCTGCATTAGCTGCTGCTAACGTAGGGTTTGCCATTGGTAGCGGTACTGATGTAGCGATTGAGTCAGCCGATTTAACCTTGGTGAAAGGTGATATTTCAAAAGTAACTGAAACAATAGAGTTAAGTACAGATACCATTCGTGTCATCAAGCAAAATCTTTTTTGGGCATTTGGTTATAACACCATTGCAATTCCAGTGGCAGCGATGGGTAAATTGAACCCAATGGTTGCATCAGCGGCAATGGCACTCAGTTCAGTGTCGGTAATTGTTAATTCATTAAGACTAAGTAAAAGGTAGGGATATAACATGGATCATTCGATGCATGGCATGCAGGAAATGGTGGCAGCCTCAGGATTTGATTATACATTGGCTTTTATTGCTGGTTTTCTAGGGAGTGGGCACTGCTTAGGAATGTGTGGCGCTTTAGTGTCAGGTTATTTTATGAATGTAGGTAAAAATAAATCCTATGTTCCCTATTTTGCCTATCAGTTTGCAAGAATAGTCGTTTATATTTGTATTGGTTTTATTGCTGCATCACTAGGCGTGGTGTTGGTTTCTGGTGGTTTGTTTGGTAAGGTGCAAAGCATCTTGCAAATGGTCATTGGTTTAATTGTGATTATTCTTGCCCTTGGAATTATGGGTTTAGTTCCTTGGCAAGGTTCGGTAAAGATGTTGCCGATGAATTTATTGCGTAAGGGGTATGCTAAAGCACGAACAAAAGGTCCTGTGTTTGGTGCGGTGATTGCAGGGTTTTTAAATGGCTTAATGCCATGTCCGTTAACATTTGCGATGTATGTTGAGGCAACTTCTGCGACAACAATACTAGAGGGTGGAGCCTTGATGTTGGCATTTGGTGCTGGAACCTTGCCGACTATGTTGTTTATTAGTTTTGCATTTGGAAAGATGAGTGCTAGTTTGCGGGGTTATATGTTAAAAGCTGCTGCTTTGATTATGGTATTTATGGGAATAAATACTATATATAAGGGGTTAACTTTTTATGTAGAGGAAGATTTTAAGCATCGTACATTTTTGCACTTTTTAAAAGAAAAGATAGATGATGTGGTTGTGCTAATGGGGGAAATGATTGAATTTATCAATCTGATGATGGCTAATATTCAAGGGTTGTGATTTTGCGAACTATTCTCTTGAAAAATGTTTTGAGTACAGTTTTAATAACAGGTATGAAAAAAACTATAAAAGCTGGAAATTGGTGAAGAAGGTTTGGTTGGTAGTGTGTGGACGCATTGGTGTGAATGGAATAATACAGGGATGCTGGTCAAAATAATAAGAATTAAGATAAAAGTGTAGCCAATATAGGTGATATGAGATTTATGATGGTAGAAAGTCGGAAATTTGATCTTTTTGTAGTGGAGGCTCAAGAAGAACAGCAGATCAGAATTACTGTTCCTCGTTTATTTAATGATAAAGAGCGGGCGGCTATTTTACGAATTATCTTGCTAAAAAGGTCTGCAATCAAAGGTGTTGACGTTAATTGCGACAATAATTTAGTACTTATTGACTTTAATTCAGAAGAGCTGAGTCACGAGGCGTTATTCGAAATACTAGAAATTGTGTTAGCAAATTTCTCTAAAAAACCCAAAATAATCGCAGAAACCCAGGAAGGTAAGTGTGTGTTTTGTAATGGTTCGATATGTGAGACAGTGTTTTGTGTGGAGGGGATGAGTTGCGCTTCATGTGCTTTATACCTAGAGATGGTTTTATCGAGAGACAAGGGTGTGGAAAGTGTGCATATTGACTTCGCTACAAAGAAGGGCGTTGTGGCGGGCTGTTTAAAAGAGAATGAAATTGTGGCAATAGTAGAAAGGCATGGGTTTCAAGCTTCTTGTAAATAATTGAGTGATAATGCTTTGTGCTAAAGGCGGGTTGAGTGGTATTAATGTGTAAAAAAGTGAGTAGGTATGAGTGATGCTCGTATGATGGAGTTAGAAATAAAAGTAGCGTATCAGGATGATTTGTTACAAGTGCTAAATGATAGCGTGAGTCAGCAGCAACAGCAGATTATTCGGCTAGAAGAGCTTGTTAGGTTGTTGGGGGCGAGAATTGTAAGTATGGCAGAGCCTGGTGGTGGAATTCATCAAGGGATAGAGACGCCTCCGCACTATTAGGGTGATATTCATCACAATATTTTAAATAACAATCATTTATTTCAATTTATTGCGCTAGAATATAGTTATATTAAGTAACTAGATGAATAATATGAATACTATCATTATAGGCGGAAGAAAATATAGCGAACAGGATGTTGTAAGAGAAAAGGAAGATTACGTTCGCTTAGAGGCGGTAGATTTGTGTTTTGCATTATATGCATTGGTGCAAGATGAATCTCCTGTAGTAAGAGCGGCTGTGGCCAGAAAAAAAGTAGGTCATGAGCAGTTGGTTAGCGATGATAGTTGGCGTGTTCGGGCGACGGTGGCAAAGTATGCGGATGACTTTCAGGTTTTAGATCAATTGCTAGAGGATGAAAATGATTTTGTAAGATTTGTTATTGTAAAGCGTGGTTACAGGCTTAATTGCTTAATAAATGACAAGGATGAAGAGATTGCGTCCATAGCACGGTATCAATTACAGAATAAGAAAGTGGCATAATACAGTTAAGGATAGCTACTTATATTAATGGGCTCAGAGCAATTGACTGAAAAGTTGCTCATTTAATAAGATTGTAAGTAAAGGTAGGAATAAGGCCTGCTTTACCAGGTAGGCAAAAGAAAGTTTGCTCGAGTAGAAATAAAGGCTTGACGAAAGGAAAGGATGCTGTAGAATGCGCCCTTCTTTCAAGACAACAAGACGTTAAGAAAGAAAGGGTTTTGGAAGCGTTCGTTTTGAACGGATTATTTTTTAAAAGACTTTAAAAAATAAACTTTGACAAAATCTTAGAGTTGGTTATAATAGCCGGCTCAGCAAAGC
>ENA-ORXI01000488-ORXI01000488.1-sediment-metagenome-genome-assembly--contig:-NODE-488-length-32712-cov-24.455768_pt1 | contig 32712 bp, 39 predicted proteins | sample MGYA00237861_ERZ511468 | MGnify/ENA primary metagenome ERZ511468 (study PRJEB26299, sample SAMN06266213) | sediment metagenome | isolation source: Hudson Canyon methane seep mesocosm | place... | reverse complement strand
ACCCCAGCAGCACGATAACCTTCTGCTCCGGCAGGTGTTTTCCAGATAATTTTCCCGGCAATCGGCAATCGCTCAGTTTCTTCCATTAAATTAAGCAACATAAACACCTCTTCACCTATTTCATATTCCCTTTTAGTGGGAATAAATAAGCCTCCATTAATCACAAAAGGCATATAGGCGGCATAAAGCGCATTTTTTTCTTTAATTGAAAGGGATAAGATACCCTGTCTTGGAGCTGCTGAATCTGCCATCGTCTTATCTACTATTAAGTTGTGACCATTGAATTAAAATCTCTTCAAACATGAGCTGTTTATTTAATTGTGTATCAAACCGCTTTTGATTTAATAACAATAGATCGTAATATTTATATAATTCCTTTAAGTTTAGTCTCTTCGCCAGTTCTTGCAAGTCTGCTGTAAAATCTTGATTGATGATCTTATCCATTGGTTGCTGATAATTCAGCTTAATAATATCCATCACCCAGCTAATCAACCAAACCAGCAATAAATTAATCACAGCTTTATCAAGCTTATGCCATTTTTCAGCCACCTCAACAGGAGTTTCATCCAACTTAGCCACTTTAAGCCAGTGATTAAAAAACTCAGAGCGCTGATCTAACAATCCACTTTCGAAAAATTCCTTCGCTAACAAAGGAGAACCCTGGGCTAGATTCAATAATAAATCTGCATTTCCTGAAATGCCTTGTTGCTGCAACCAAGTCTTAACAATGGCTTTATCAGCTGCGTCTATAAATAGCTTTTGGCAGCGACTTTTTATGGTAGCCAATAACTTAGCTGGCTTATCAGTAATAAGAATCAGACTGGTTCGTTCTGTAGGTTCTTCCAAATACTTTAAAAAAGCATTGGCAGAGGCTTTATTTAAACTATCAGCTGGATTGATAACCACTACCCGATGACTATCAAACTGTGGTTTTAATGCCAATTTAGCGGTTAACTGACGAATGACATCAATACCAATAACCTTACCCACCTCTTCAGGCTCTATAAAGATATAGTCCGGGTGGGTTTGCGCATCAAACAAAATACAACTTTGACACTGACCACAATAAGCAGAGTCTGCTTGTCGATTAAAGCACAATAATGATTTTGCAAAACTCTCCGCCAAATAACGTTTTCCGAGTCCTTTATGGCCTGTAAGCAATAAAGCTTGCGGAATACGGTTTTGATGAATGTAATGTTTCAGTTGTTGTTTATGTCCCTCTAGCCATGGCAGGGAGTGTTTGGTATTAATCATAATTAAACTCTATGCATTGTGCCATGGCAGTTATCTATACAATTTCCTGTTAATTTTACGGTAAACTAGCGCTTGCTACTATTTTACGGTTTTATTAGGGGACATGTTGAGAAAAATCATTGGCATTGCCGCACCAGCACGGTCCGGAAAAGATACGGTTGCTTCACTCTTACTTCAGCATAACAACATCTCCGCCTATGCACTTGCAGACCCGCTTAAACTAGGTTGCCAAGCACTATTTGGGTTGACTGATGAAGAAACCTGGGTGGATGATTTTAAGGAAAAAAGCATCGCCTTATGGGAGCGTTCTCCACGCGAGTTTTTTCAGCATGTGGGTACCGAGTGGATGCGCGCAAAAAACCCTGAACATTGGTTAATGCGAGCCGATAGAGCAATAAACACACCGGTAGAAAACCTTGAAGCACCCAGTTTGCAAGATCATAAATTGCTGTTCAAACTCGCTGCTCAGGCTTTTTTTGGCTTAAGTGACAAGCAAACATGGGATCAAAATTGTTCCACTGTCGTGGATCCATTTTGGAATTCATCTCCCCAACAAATGTTTGATTTAATTGAATCGTTGACAATCAAGGATTATCCAGATTACCTTACAAAACGAAGCCAACGTCCAACAACGCTATCAGTTAGTAAACAGCTATTGATGAATAAAAATGACATTATCCTTATTAAGGACATACGGTTTGAGAATGAAGCCGATTTTCTACGCCGCCACAACGGCGTTATTTGGCACATCATCCGTCATGATGCGCAAAAAGTGAATCACCACTCCTCTGAGTTTGGTATTAAAATCAAGGAGAGTGACATTGTTATAGACAACAACAGCTCTCTTGAACAGCTTGCCGTTACGGTAGAAAATGAGTGGCTTGCTTTGCAAAAAAACGCTTTATTTAGCGCCTCACCTAATCGCAGTAAAGAGAGCCATTAAGCATCTGAAGCTGTAACAAGCGCAGCAATTGCGCTTAGCTTTACATCCGTTCGTAGATCCTTATTATTCTTGAAACGTATTTAGCCATTGAGTACGCAAATAAAGACTCTCAACTTCTTCCCTGGCCCAGGGTGTCTTACGTAGAAACTTTAAGCTGGAGTTGATACTTGGGTTATTGGTAAAGCATTTAATTTTGATACGAGTACCTAATTCTTCCCATCCATACTTTTCAACTAACTGTGTAACAATCATCTTTAATGTTACACCATGCAGTGGATCTTGATTACGCATTTGGTTCGGATTTTTTAACGCGAATATTTTGACCCTCTATCTCTTTGCCATTCAAGTTTTTCATTGCTGCTTTAGCTTCACCTAGTTTAGGCATTTCAACAAATCCAAAGCCCTTAGACTTACCCGTTTCTTTATCCATAACCAGCGAGCATGACTGCACAGTGCCGTATGACTCAAAAAGTTCACGTATGTCTTCAGCTGTTGTGCTGCGATTCAGGTTTCGTATCAATAATTTCATAAGGCTCTATTTTTAGAAAAATGAATGCATTATACGCTTGAATTAACAGGAACAAGTGTAAACAACAAATAAAAAGCCTCTTTTAACAGAGGCTTATACTTAACAATCTATATCTTATGCTTTAGAATGGTACATCATCAAAATCATCTAAACTACTTGGGCTGGCATTAGTTTGAGCTGGTTGAGCGGCTGGTTGTTGATAGTTTTGTTGCGCAGGCATAGCTTGCTGGCCTTGATCACTACGCTTACCACCGACCAAATCAACAACATTAGCATTTAGTTCTAGACTAGTTCTTGTTGTGCCATCATTGGCTTGGTATTCACGCTGAGTCAATTCTCCGGAAACAAAAACCTGCTGGCCTTTTTTTAAATAATTTTGCAAAGAGCCTTCCGCTCTTCTACCCCATAAAGCGACTCGAACCCAAATCGTTTGCTGCCTATCACCAAAACCAACATTATTTGCAACCGTAACATTTAATACTGATTGACCTGAAGGCGTAGCCCTTACTTCAGCATCTCTCCCTACTGTTCCTGTAAAACTAAATACATTACTCATTATTGAATCGTCCCCATTTAAATTGATTTTTGATACGGTTGCTTATGCTAAGACAGCCGTTTGGGCTATTATAAACTATTGATCGAAAGAGATAGCTGTTCTCCTATTACTTTCCAGTCCAGAGAATAAAGCACACCAACCAAAGTCAATACCGTTAATATGGCAAGCGTTATTTTAACCCAGCTAAATGGCCGGTCACCCTGCACTTCAGCAGTTCTGGCATTAACAAGAAACTGATACGTCTTTCCATTAAATCGATAAGCAGACACCCAACAAGGTAATAAAATATGCTTGAACGTGGTGTTATCGTATTCGGTATGAATATGACTAATGTTCTGTCTATCCCCGCCGATATCAGCTTTTATACGCTGCCTAATCAATCGCAACATTTTGTTTTTTGCATCACTAAAACCTTGCCTTAAGGTAATTTGATAATTTTCGGTTTTAAACCCCGTTAAAAACTGACCGTCATACGGTTTTAAGTTTTCAAGGTCCCAAGGCTCAAGTGCTTCAAGCCTATTATTCGGCAATGAACTGGTTGCTGGTACCAATACATCATCAAAATAACTATAGACTGTACCACTCGCATGACTCCATCGAACGCGAGTCGTTCTGCTATTATTTGGTCCAGAAACTGTATAATTTTCACCTCTTTTCCCTACATATCGACTTGTCGTCGAGCAGTCATAAGTCCAAAAAGGTAAGTACACCCCTTGAAGCTTATCATTTCGCACAGCGTATTGTTTTAATGCATTAGGTGCAAACCATAGCCTCTTAATCCAGGATTGGAAATTGCTAAAAGCCTCTTTTTCAGTCACAGCAAATGGCAGCATGTACTGTGGCGTATGCATGCGTTTTACTTGCGCTTGTTGAATCACCAAGGGAGCCGAACAAAAGGGGCAGACTTTTGAAGCCAGCCGGTCACCTAATGTTGTTTCTGCTGAACAGGCATTACATTTTACGGTAGCAACTTCAGTTACAGCTTCTTTATCAAATGTTTCACGCACATACTCATTGATATCAAATTCTTCAATAACAGAAGAATCCGTCTCAATATTTATAGCCTGGCTATGTCCACAATATTGACAAGATAAACTGCCAGTTCCTGACTTAAATGTAAGTGCTGCACCGCAACCATCACACTTTATATTGGCCTCTTTATTCATTCATACCAGCAAAGTTATCCTTCAAAATTAACGATATTTGAAAGCTAACTAGACTCCCCGCTTATTCATCTTCTTAACCAACCATCTGGCAACATGGCTTCTTGGTTTATAAACACCATTTTGAATATAAAACAGCTTATATTCACTGTTAATCGTGGCATTAAATAAACGATGTGACAATCCTGTGCCACAAAACAGCAATTGATCATTTTCTTGTATTTCATAATCCTCCGGCGGCAAGACAATTTCCTGATCGCCTGACTTAATAACAAAAACAACCAAATCTAATTTTTTTTCTCGCCCTCTGGGGTCTCGTGTTAAATCACCCAAATACACTTTTTTGCCCTCATCCAGCCATTGAATAATAGCCTTACTTTTTTCCCTAGTAAAATCTATCGTAATAAGATGGGGAGTTTGACGGCCTACTTTTTCTCTTAGCCGGTGAATGATAGGCTCCATTTCTTCTTGACGACCGGGCTTATTTTCTAATAAATAGCGAAAAAAAGTTTTTAATAAAGGAGCTATCAGTAAAAATAATATTTTTCTAGATGCAACTAATGTAGGTTGCATAATCATATCGACTTCAGTTGCACGAAAAGCAACCTCATTAACGTGCCTATTTTGACGCACAATAGTAAATAAATTTTTATTAAAATAACGGGCATTCAACAAAATACCTAAATTATGTCCATCATCATCAGTACCCGACAGAATTCCTACTGCATCTTCTATTCCCGCTTTACTTAATGTTTTAGAAGTCGTTCGTCCCACGATATATTGGTCAATATGCTCCTCTTCTTTAGAGTCATGCGGATCAATCACGGCTGTTTTAATACCGTACTTACTTAAAACCCGGTTCACCTCATGTCCCATGCGACCATAACCACAAACAATCCATGTTCCTACTGGAGGCGTAATATATCGGTCGAGTGTTGCACCTCTGTCCCTTACTAACCAATTATTAAATGAATAAAACCCAGGGTTATGCATCGCAGCCGCCAATACCTTAGCAAAGGTTTTAAACGGGTCAACAATATGAACTTCTCCACCTAATGTTGCCAGGGTTTCTTCAAACACCTCAACCTTTGACATACTAATAATACCCACCTCAGGGTTTAGCAATCTGGCTAAGGCAGAAACTTTTAAATTAACTTCTTCATTATTGGTAATAGCGATAACAGCTTTACAGTTTGCTCGTTTAAGCCCTGCTTCCAATAAATGCTTTGGAATACTAGCATCGCCACAAAACCCAGGCGTTGCCACTTTATAGTTCCGTAACTGTAGTGCTTTTATGCGTTCTTCACTATTATCAATAACCACAGCAGGCATACCATAGTCACTTAAACCACGAAGCAGAACACTACCCGTATCACCAAAACCACAGACAATCACAAATGGAGTTTGTATGCGACGCACACCTCTGGAAAATTGCCATTCAGAAATAGCTCTTAATAAAAAGTTATTCTGGAACAGGCGAATAATTGAACCGATGGCATAAAGCCAAGTAACCACACTGACATAAAGACAGATAATGGCCCAAAAACGTTGTGCATCACTAAATTTAATAGGGATTTCACCAAATCCAGTCGTCGTAGCCGTATAAGTCATGAAATAAAATGCATGAAAAACACTCATATACTGAACTTCACCATCTACCTGTATTCCGGGTATAAAAACCATACCAACAATAGAGATGGAATAAACAACTAACAAGGCAATTAATGGGCCTCGCATTTCACGCATTACAATAAAAGTAACGCGGCTTAAATCAACCGTTGATGCAACCATAACAAGATTTACTCTGTAATATATTTAATGCTTACAATCGATTAAACAGTGTTTCAGACACAAGAATAATAGTTGAAATCACATTAGCTAATAAAGCCCCTCCAGCTAATGAAACAATACTCGACATCACATCGGGTGTGAGACCTGTCCCGGATATATGTACTGCAAATGTCCAATAGGTTGCCGCTGCAATTAATTCCAGATCTGCCACTAGACTCGTTGCCAATAACACCGCGCCAATCTGAGATCTATCACCAAATTTAAGCACTGTCGCAATCAAATTAACCACAATCACCGCAAATAATTCCAATACATTATGATGCGAGGGATTATCCATTTCTCCTAGAAAAAAACCAAAGTTTAATGTCAATGCAAGCACTACAAAAAAACCAAAAATGACTTTCTCAAGATTCATCTTTTTACTCCTAAATTGTGATCCATCAAATAACTAACAAGCAAAATAACTTACTTTAATTATTCATAAAAAGTTACATGCCTATTAATAAACCACAGCTTACAAGTTGTTTCCACTTTGTTTCTCAAGACTGTTGACAGCAGGGATGCTGTCGCCAAGCACCAAGGATGTATTTACGCCGTGTCTTGAGAGGCTAAGTGGAGGCAACCAGTGATATGTTAATATCCATGAAAAGTTATTTTAACTCTAAATATACCATCCTGAATATGGCTATTTTAGTACGCTTTATATTTATTTCAGTATAAAAGACTAGCCCTTTTATATTAATTATTGCTAATATAATGCTTTTTCTTACAAGGCCCTTCTTATGTCGCTTACCGCTATAGACTTAGTTACTGCAGCAAAAAACAATATTTCTGTTTGTGACATCCATTCCGCCCACTCTACGCTATCTAAACACTTGATCCTTGATGTCAGAGAACCTGCCGAGTTTGCAGCGGGCTGCTTACCTGGTGCAATCAATATCCCTAGGGGTGTTCTAGAGTTTAAAATCAATAACCACCCTGATTTCCAAAACAAACAAGATGCCAAAATAACGGTATATTGTTTAACTGGTGGACGTTCTGCTTTAGCAACAGAAGCATTAAACAAAATGGGTTATATAAACGCTATGAGCATGGATGGTGGCTTTACCGCCTGGAAAGATAGTGACCTACAGGTTATTCAACCTTAAAAGCATATGACAGATCTTGATTCAATCCGCATTGATAAATGGCTATGGACTGCGCGTTTTTTCAAAACACGCAAACTAGCTGCTGATGCGGTATCTGGCGGTAAAGTTCACTACAATGGCCAACGTTGTAAACCCGCCAAAGAAGTCAAAGTTGGCGTTGAGTTATTAATTACTAAAGAGCCCTACCACTGGCAACTAACGGTTATGGGTATTAATAGCCACCGTCGCCCTGCAAAAGAAGCGGTATTACTTTATCAAGAAGATGAGGAAAGCCTCAAAAAAAGACAGGCACAAATTACTCAGGAAAAGGAACAGCGTGCGCTAACTCCATATTCTGAACGCGAACATAAACCCAATAAAAAACAGCGACGTCAAATCCATCGATTTAAACAGGGATAAGGGAGCTGGAAATAAATAATCGTCCGATATGGCACAGGATTTTTGTTTGTCTTCAGTCGAGTAGCAATAGGCGCATAGCAAGCTACGTAACGTTGCTACTCGACTGAAGGCGGACAAAAAGACCTGCAAGATTGGATGATTATTTGTTTCCATCTCCCTAAGCTTGGGGGTGTTTTTAATACGAAGACAGATCAGAACACCTTTGTTCTTGGTGCTTTTGTGTCTTCGTGATAAATATGCTGTGTTATAAACAAGTCGGTGGTTTAGGTAATCCAGCCACTTTACAGGCATATTTTAATGGCCCTTGAGGGAATAACTTATGCAAATAACGACTATTACCAACCCCCTCGCCAAACTGTTTTTTTATTGCTTTAATAAAAACCCGACTATTAGGCAAGTGTTTATACATCTGATAATAGTCTCGTATAAAAAAAATAATTTCCCAATGCTTCGCAGTTAACTCAAGCTCATTTAACACCGCTATTTGACAAGCAATCTCTTCGTTCCAATCATTACAATTCAGTAAAAAACCTTCCTCTGTCGTTTTTACGCCGCCCTCTTCTATGGTCAACTCCATGTTTTAATCACTTTATTTTTTTCAGTTAATTCAACCAGTCCCGGATAGTCAATAATACTAACGCGTTCATTAACCTCAATTCCTCGCGTTTCCAGCTCCTCTTGTAAAACATATAAAAAGATATTTTCATCCAAGAGTTCATTAATTTTACGAGAAAAAATACCATCACAATTAAGCTGAAAAACTGCGCTCTCAAGAAAGACCACATCATCACCCGACTCTATTCTGTCTAAAATCGCACTGATGGTTGGTGACTGAAAAATCAAATGTAGCATTTATTCAATATGAGTCAACTTAAGACCCACAATACCTAGAACAATTAAAGAAATGGATAAAAGCCTAACCCACTCGACTGACTCTTTAAAAAGAAAGATGCTTAATATTGCGACACCAACAGCCCCCATACCTGTCCAAATTGCGTAGGCAGTCCCTAAGGGTAAGGTTTTTATAGCTAACATCAGCAAATAAAAACTGGTCCCTCCCGACAGCATAGTGACAATACTAGGGTATAACTTTGTAAACCCCACATTATATTTAAGGCTCAATGCAAAAATAATTTCTGAAAAACCTGCTGCAAATAAAAACAACCAACCCATTAATTCCTCCAATATCAGGTGCATAAAAACACTTTTTATTCTACAATACAACCTCATTAGACTACACATAAAGTTAATTCTTATTCGCATATGGAAAATATTGCCAAATACTTGGTTAGAAGCCCTAAACAGGTTCTTGCTTACTTAAAACTATTATCAGCTGAAAGGTGCTTAATTTCAGCAGGATTTGGCGAAAGTGACAATGATACTTTTTTAACGGCAATTATGGATATTGATGTAAAAGCAAAAAGCATCACTCTAGACTGCGGACCTAAAGAATATCTAAACAAGCGATTATTAGATAGCGCAATTATAAAATGCTCCACAGAATACAAAGGTATTAAGGTCATCTTTGAAGGAAGAAAAGTCAAAAAATCAGGCTCTTCAAGTAATCCCGCTTTTATTATCCCTATTCCTAGCTCAATCTACTGGGTTCAAAGAAGACAGTTTTACAGAGTAAAATCACCTTTATCAAAAGACAGTTACTGCAAAGTCCCTTTTATCAACCCAGATACAGAGGAAGAAACGGTATTATCACTAAAACTTCATGATTTAAGTGCCAGCGGCATCTCTATTATAAGCAACCCTGCTGAACAGCCTAGCAACTTAGTGCCTTCAACAGAGATAAACAACTGTACTCTAGTACTTGATAATGAGCCTGAATTAAAGGTATCACTGGAAATTAGACATAAACAGCCAGTTAATCCAAACAAGCCAGGTAAAGATGAACGTGTTGGCTGTTACATTACCAATGCTACCCCCAGAATTGAGTCAACTATGCTTCGTTATATGCAAAATATTGAACGTGAACTCAAGCAAAAACAAGTAGATTAACTGTTTTGGCTTGAATACTATTCATGGAAAATATTTCAGGGTACCTGGTCAAACAGCCCAAACAAGTTTTAACTCATTTAAAGACCCTCGCCTCTGAAAAGTGCTTAATAACCGCAAGCTTTGGCGATAACTCTTCTTTTTTAACCGCTATTTTAGATATTAATGAAAAAAAACAACTCATTACTATTGACTGCGGTCCTAAAGAATACTTAAACAAAGAACTTCTTAGTCAAGGAGTTGTACAGTGTAAAACTGTTTTTTCTGGCATTAAGGTATTATTTGAAGGTCGTAACGTCAAAAAAGCTGGCAAAGTGAGTGATACAGCACTATCAATAGCACTTCCTGAATCACTCTACTGGATCCAGCGCCGTCAATTTTATCGAGTCAGATCGCCTTTATCAAAAGACAGCTTTTGTAACATTCCTATTCAAAATGAAGCATTAAATAAAGCAGAAAACACACCCTTTAAGTTATTTGACCTAAGTGCAACAGGCTTTTCCATCCTCTCTGACACGATTGAACAAGCAGATCAACTGGAAACCTTGTCTGAATATAACAACTGTACCCTAACACTTGAAAATTCAGCGACACAAGTCATATCTTTCACGGTTAGAAGCAAACACCCTATTAACCAGCTCAAACCAAATAAAAACCAACGTATAGGTTGTGAATTTATCAACCTGCCACCAAGGTCTGAGTCAACTTTTTTACGCTACATGCAAGATATTGAACGTGAAATAAAACGAACTAAAAAATGAGGCACTGATAATGGATTTATTAACGCCCTCAGTTCCAAAAAGAAAAATATACAGTGTTTCTGATCTCAACAGGGAAACCAAATATTTATTATCCGATCATTTTTCTGTTATTCAGGTTGAAGGTGAAATATCTAATTTAAGCATGCCTTCATCAGGGCACATTTATTTTTCTCTCAAAGATAAAACAGCACAAGTTCGTTGTGCGATGTTTAAATCACAACTTCGCAGACTAAAATTCAAGCCTGCCAATGGTGAACACGTCATCATATCCGCACAAGTTAGTCTGTATGAGGCTCGCGGTGATTATCAGTTAATTGCCGATAAAATGCAGCAAGCGGGTTTAGGAGACCTGCAACTTGCTTTTGAACAATTAAAAACCAAGCTTCAGAATGAAGGGCTTTTTGACTCAAGCCTTAAAATTACCATACCAAAAATTCCTGAAAAAATTGCAGTCATCACCTCTTCTACAGGCGCTGCTGTTCATGATATTTTAACGGTATTAAAACGACGTTTTCCCTCTATTCCTGTCATTATTTACCCCACCTCAGTCCAAGGTGCAAATGCTAAATATGAAATTGTTAAAGCAATAGAGACAGCTAACCAACAAAAACAGGCTGACCTAATCATTCTTGCTCGTGGCGGAGGTTCGCTGGAAGACCTGTGGGCTTTCAATGAGGAATGTGTAGCCAGAGCTATCGTTAAAAGTAAAATTGCACTCATTTCCGCCATTGGACATGAAGTAGACTTTACTATTGCAGATTTTGTAGCAGACCTCCGCGCACCTACCCCGTCTGCTGCTGCGGAACATGCCGTCCCCAATCAGCAGGTCTGGTTAGGGCAATTTCAATCATTTGAATCTCGCCTACAACAGCAAATCCTGCGACAGCTTTCTCAGGCACAACAATCCATTAGCTGGTTAAACAAAAGCCTCAAACAGCAACATCCCAGCCAAAAGATTCAACGTCATGCTCAAGCTTTAGATAACCTGGAATTACGTCTAAAGCAATCCATTCAATCAGTAATGAAACAAAAACAAAGCTCAATTGAACAGCATAACAATCTATTACAACACCATAACCCGGCTAATAGAATACTTCGTTATAAAGAGCAGCAAGGGTATTTATATAAACGATTAATTACCGCCATACAGCATAAAATCGACGCCTCCCAAAAAAAACACCAAGCAGTGGGGCATGCGTTAAATACCGTCAGCCCTCTGGCTACGCTTGAAAGAGGTTATGCAATTGTGAGCAAACCCGACTCATCAACGATTATAAATTCTACCCAGCAACTTTCAATCGATCAAACAATCAAAACACGTTTAGCTGATGGACAAATCATCAGCCAAATCAAGGAGATTCAATATGATTAAGAAACACTCTTCTCTATTTTTCAGTTTTTTATTTTTTACATCCACCTGTTGGGCCAACACGTTTCCAGACCAATTAGCAGTGCCCGGCGGCATTGTTAAAATCGCTATTGGCAACATTACCGAACCTGCTCCCAAGGCCTTTTTTTATGATAAACGCGTCTTCGTTACTGCTTCCGAAACACAGTGGATGGCGGTTGTAGGCATTCCTCTCTCAGCTAAAGCAAGTGAGCATAAACTAACGGTAAAAACAGCAAGTGGTGAACAACAACTCGCCTTCAACATTGTTGATAAAGAATATCCCGCTCAATACCTCACTATCAAAAAGAAACGTATGGTGACTGGTTTTACTAAAGAGGATCTAAAAAAAATAAATGCTGACAAAGTAGCCATGAGTAGAGCGAAAGCATTCTGGACAGAACAGACTGTTGACACAAACTTTATTGCTCCCGTTGATGGCAGGCTAAGCAGTTTATTTGGTTTAAAACGCTTCTTTAATGATATTCCTAAACGCCCACACAGTGGTTTAGATATTGCAGCACCGACAGGCACACCCATTTTAGCCCCTGCCTCAGCCAAAGTTATCGATACCGGAAGTTATTACTTTAATGGCAACACCGTTTTCCTGGACCATGGTCAAGGGCTGTTAAGCGCCTATCTACACATGAATACAATTACGGTTAAACCTGGACAACTTGTCAAACAAGGGGAACCATTAGGGACAGTGGGGGAAACAGGGCGCGTTACCGGCCCACATTTACATTGGATGGTTTATTTGAATAAAGTACCGGTTGACCCTGCATTATTTATTGCCAGTGACATTCCTAGACTTGATGCTCGGAATAAAAAATAACCGTTATAGATTAAGACATACTATGCAAGTGTGGTGCTCAGTCCCCCTCTTTGGAAAAAGGGGTTAGGGGAGGTTTTATTACACAAATCCTCCTCAATCCTAGTTTTACACCAGGCAGGAGCCGATTGAGAACTTCCCCAAAGGGAAAGGTTAACAGTTACCCGCAAGCTGCTCCTAGTTCCCACGCTGTGCGTGGGAACTCATACAGAAACGCTCCAGCGTTTCGAGACGCTGGAGCGTCTACCCATGCATTCCCACGCACAGCGCGGGAACGAGAAAAGTGTTGTGCTCAGTCCTCCTCTTTGGAAAAAGGGGTTAGGGGAGGTTTTATTACACAAATCCTCCTCAATCCTAGTTTCACACTAGGCAGGAGCCGATTGAGACCTTTTCCAAAGGGGAAAGGTTAACAGTTACCCGCAAGCTGATTAAAACCCCGTATTCCACTTCGTTTCATACAGGCTACAATTCTTCTTTTTTACGCAAAAACTCCAGCACATCCTCATTATGTACACGAAGATAAATATCTTCTACCGATAAGGTTAAATCAATAGATTCAAACCTAAGCTCATCACCTAGAAAATAATGCTTAGATTGCCAGCCTTCTGATCGCCTTACTACTTCAATATCCACTATATCTTGCTCAATCAAAACATATTCTTGCAAACTGGGGATATTAAGATATTCAGTCCGCTTAATAGTTTCATCTATTCGCCGTGTTGATTTTGACAAAACTTCGACAATAATTAATGGCGATTCAGTGTAGTAAGGTTCTGATTCATCAAAGTTACAATCGACAATCACATCAGGATAAAAGAAATTGGAATCTACCTTAACTTTCATATCTGAACCAAATGGTTCACAAGGTAATCCCTCCAGGTGATTTCCAAATTTCCTGGAAAGATTAAGAGAAATCCTCTCATGATTACCACTTGCACCAGCCATCGCATAAACATCTCCATCAATTAGCTCATGCTTTACTTCACTATCCAACTCACCTTGCAAGTATTCTTCTGAACTGATTGACTTAACCTTTATTACCGATGACATTCTTTTTACCCTAAAAATAAATAATTAACGCCTATCGAAATAATATCACAATCAATAGATTTTCTGTCTTCGACAAGTAACTCATTAAAAACAAGCCGCATAATCCAAAGCAATATCCTGGCATTCAAAGAATATTCGAGGATAGTCTCTCCGTATAACCAGCTTTAATACATATTCAAAAAATACTGCAATGGTCATAAAGCGAGCAGCAATAGCCCAATAACGAGAGCCAGTATGTATTGAATTACGCCAAACCGTAATTACCCAAAAAATTGCTGGTGTCACCAAGATAAAATGAATTTCATCCCAACTGGATACCGTTAACTTCCCAGCCTTAGCCAAATTATCAATCCCAAACAAACTAATATTCAAAATTATGAAAAATGGCCAAAAAACCAGCCATAGCTTTATCATTCCATTCCACGAATCGAACAGGTATTGATAAAACGATAACTCAGACACCTTCCCCCAAGTAATTTCCCTAAAGTCTATTCCAACAGGAGTAGCAATATATAACAACACTAATAAAAACCCAATTACGCCTATAAATTCCATAGGGGAGCCAAACTGTATATAGCCAAATAAAATAGGCACTGAATAAACAAACATAACAACCTCGTCTTATAAAAACATTAAGCATAAAAAAACCGTACCCTGCTTAACACAGAATACGGTTTTTTTAATGTAATTAAAACTCTCTTAGGACCGAGGGTTTAATAATACCCGAAAGTATGGCGCAGGATTTTGGCTTCACAGGTGTGTTAGGAAAACAAGCGCATAGCAAAGGCTACGCAACTGTTTTTCTAGCACGCCTGTGGAGTCAAAAGACCAGTCAGACTCGGGTATTATTGAACCCTCGTTCCTTATTACTTAGCTAGTGCCTTAGCTATTGTTTCACCCATTGCAGAAGGTGTTGGTGCAATGGTTACACCCAAATCTTGTAGCATTTCCACTTTTTCAGCTGCTGACTCACCAGCAGATGAAATAATTGCGCCCGCATGCCCCATTCTACGACCTTTAGGTGCAGTTAAACCAGCAATATAAGCAACAACAGGCTTACTCATATGCTTCGCAGCATACACACCCGCTTCAACTTCTTGTGGACCACCAATTTCACCAATCATTAAGACCAGCTTGGTTTCTTCGTCTTGTTCAAATTTTTCAAAGATATCACGATGTGAACTACCATTGATTGGATCACCACCAATACCCACTGATGTTGAAATACCAATACCTAATTCCCTCATCTGGTCAGCTGCTTCATAACCTAAAGTGCCAGAACGTCCAACAACACCAACAATCCCTTTTTTATAGATATGTCCAGGCATAATACCCAACATAGACTGCTCTGGGCTAATTGTGCCCGCACAGTTTGGTCCGGTTAAAACCATACGATCTTTCTTAGGGAATTTACGCAGGAATTGCTTAACTTTCATCATATCCTGAGTAGGAATACCATCAGTAATAGACACACAAAACTTGATCCCAGCTTCTGCGGCTTCCATAATAGAATCCGCTGCAAATGCAGGTGGCACAAAAATGATACTGGCTTCAGCCCCTTCTTGCTCTACCGACTCACGTACGGTATTAAAAACAGGACGATCTAAATGTGTTTGCCCGCCTTTTCCTGGCGTAATACCACCAACAACAGTTGAACCATAATTGATCATATCCTGCGCATGAAATGTACCGATTTTTCCAGTAAACCCCTGCACAATCATGCGTGTTTCTTTATTAATTAAAATAGACATTACGCGGCTCCCTCTGCTTCTTTAGCAACTTGTTCGTTACGTGCCTGAACAGCTTTTTCAGCCGCTTCAGCCAATGTTGTTGCAGTAATAATAGGCAAACCACTGTCTGCAATGATTTTCCTACCTGCTTCTACATTTGTTCCTGATAAGCGAACAATCAAAGGGATCTTCATATCTATTTTCTGAACCGCATGCACCACACCTTCGGCAATCCAGTCACAACGGTTAATACCCGCAAAAATATTGACCAACATAGCTTTAACACCTTCGTCAGCAAGTACTAAACGGAACGCTTTTTCTGTACGTTCAGCGGATGCACCACCACCTACGTCCAAAAAGTTAGCTGGTTCACCACCGGCTAGTTTAATCATATCCATAGTAGCCATCGCAAGACCCGCGCCATTGATCATACAACCAATATCGCCATCTAAACCGACATAGCTTAAACCACGGTCTGCAGCAGCCATTTCGCGTTGATCTTCTTGCGTTTTATCACGCAATTCAGCCACTTTTTGACGACGAAACAAGGCATTATCATCAAAGCCCATTTTGGCATCCATAATCATCAATTTGCCACTTCCACCCGTTACAATTAATGGATTGATCTCAATCATATTGGCATCTAAATCACGCATAGCACGATAACAACCTGTGATTAATTTGACTGCTGGACTAATTTGAGTTGGCTCCAAACCTAAAGAGAATGCCATTTCTCTTGCTTGAAAATCTAATAAACCCACCGCTGGGTCTATTTGAATTTTTTTAATTTTTTCTGGATTATTCTCAGCAACATCTTCAATATCCATCCCACCTTCGGTAGAACCCACCATGATGATGCTTTCATGAGCACGATCAACTAATAAACTAAAGTAAAGCTCTTTAGCAATATTAGTTCCCGCTTCAATATACAATCTTAAACAGACTTTACCTTCAGGGCCTGTTTGGTGAGTCACCAAACGTTTTCCCAACATGGATTCAGCAGCTGCTTCTACTTCTTCATAAGATTTACAGATTTTAACGCCACCTGCTTTACCTCGTGCACCGGAATGAATTTGCGCTTTAACCGCCCAAACATCACCACCAATTTCTCTTGCACGCTGTACTGCATCTTCTGGGCTATAAGCCAACCCACCATCGGCGACTCTTACGCCATATCCAGCCAAAATCTCTTTTGCCTGATACTCATGAATATCCATAGTATTCCTATTTAAATTGTTGAAATTTTTCTAAACTAAAAACGTTTTCGCAAGGTGCATAAAGCCCTTACGTTGTTCATATAACAGATTAAAATGCTTCATCTGTGCTTACCTTTAGTTAATGTAACTTAGTCATGGGACGCCGGCTTAAGAGACTGTTAAAGTATTAGCTTTTAGCACCCCTCTTTGAAAAAGAGGGGCTGGGGGAGATTTTATTATAAAAACAAGGCGTTTATAAAATCCCCCTCAATCCCCCTTTTCCAAAGGGGGAGGTCAAAAAAGAATACTTTCACAGCCTTTTCAGCCTGCATTTTTTTACTAACTTAGCAGGCTAAAAAGCCCGCATCCCTCAGATTATTTTAATTTTGCAGCAATGGCTTCAGCCGCTTTTACCACATTCGATGCCATCTTTTCAGAAGCAGCATCAATCAATCGCCCATCTAATGCCGCAGCACCTTTACCTTGAGCCGCCGCTTCTTTAAGCGCTGCCAAAATACGGTGTGCTTTGTCAATTTCAGCTGCTGGTGGTGTAAATACTTCGTTAGCCAATTCAACTTGAGATGGATGAATCGCCCATTTGCCTTCACAGCCTAATGCTGCTGCTCTTTTAGCTGCCAGCTTATAACCTTCTGGATCTTTAATATCACCAAAAGGCCCATCAATCGGACGTAAACCATAAGCACGACAAGCAACAGTCATACGACTAATCGCAGCATGCCATTGGTCACCTGGGTAATTTTCGTTTAAACCACCGATGTTAGTTGTTCTTGCACGGTTACTCGCAGCGTAATCAGCCACACCAAAATGTAATGCTTCCAGACGACCACCTAAAGCACCTTGCTTAGCAATATCTTCTACATTCGCCATACCCAATGCTGTTTCAATCAAACATTCGATACCGATTCTATTTTTTAATCCTTGTTGCATCTCTAATTGATTCACCATAGCTTCCACCATGTAAACATCAGAGTAAACACCCACTTTAGGGATTAAAATGGTATTTAATTTATCGCCACATTGCTCCATTAAATCAACAACATCACGCACCATGTACTGTGTATCCAAGCCATTAATACGCACAGAAACAGTCACACCATGACCCGCCCAATCCATATCATTAATCGCTTCAATCACATTTTTACGTGCTTGAATTTTATCATCGGGAGCCACTGCATCTTCAAGATCTAAAAAGATGAAGTCGACACCGCTTTTCATGGCTTTTTCAAACATACCAGGATTAGACCCAGGAACAGCTAACTCACAACGCTGCACGCGTTGAACATTGGCTTCATATAACGTATGACTCATCTAAACACCTAACAATTAAAAATAATGGTTTGTTTTCAGAATTAAACTGAACACAAATTAACCCACCATTGTACTTTTTGGAGATTTAAAGTCAAATTTTATACAATATACACCTTGCTGAAGACTATACAATATGGCAGTATAGTGGGTTTTGCTGTTCTCAGTAGCATCCCAATTTGCTGCTTAATGAACAATTTACCAATCTACTTACGAGGCACACGATGGCAGGTCGCAATCACTTATTTATTCCTGGTCCAACCAACACACCACACGAAATTCTAAGTGCAATGCACGTCCCTATGGAAGACCACCGTTCTCCCATTTTCCCTAAGTTATTAAAGCCTGTTTTAGAAGACCTAAAAAAGATCTTTAAAACAGAAACTGGACAAGCATTCATATTCCCAGCAACTGGCACAGCAGGCTGGGAAGTTGCCATTACTAATACATTAAACCCAGGCGATAAAGTTTTAATTTATCGCTTTGGTCAATTCAGCCACTTATGGATTAATATGGCACAACGTCTAGGTTTAGATGTTGAAGTTCATGAAATTGAATGGGGTAAAGGCATTCCTCTTGACCATTTAGAAGCACGATTAAAAGAAGACAGCAATCATGAAATTAAAGCTGTTTTAGCAACACACAATGAAACATCTACCGGCGTAACCAGCGATATTGGCGGCGTGCGTAAAGCAATGGATGCATCCAGCCACCCTGCTTTATTATTTGTTGATGGCGTAAGCTCAATTGCCAGTATTGAATTCCGCATGGACGACTGGGGTATTGACGCTGCGATCAGTGGCTCACAAAAAGGCTTTATGCTACCTGCTGGACTTGCTGTTTTAGCATTTAGCCAGAAAGCGATCAAGCTAACAGAAACAGCGACTTTCCCTCGCTGCTTTTTAGATCTTAGAGATCAAATGGCACAAAATGCTTTAGGTTACACACCTTATACAGCAGCAACACCTATGATCTACGGACTCAGAAAATCACTAGAACTGTTATTTGATGAAGGTATCGAGAACGTATACGCACGTCACTTCCGTTTAGCAGAAGGCGTTCGTAAAGCAATTGCAGCATGGGGATTAGAGCTATGTGCAGCACCTGGTTTTGAATCAGATACTGTTTCAGCCATTGTTGTTCCAGAAGGCAAAGATGCTAAAGATATAATCAGTACTGCATTTAATAAATACAATATTTCTTTAGGCGCAGGCTTAACAGAAGTTGCGGGTAAAGTTTTCCGTATTGGTCATATTGGTGATATGAACGACGTATCATTACTAGGCTGTATTGCTGGTGTAGAAATGGCTATGTTAGACCACGGTTTTGATATCGTTCCTGGTAGCGGTGTTGCTGCAGCAATTGAGTACTATCGCTCAACTGCTAAGTAACTATTATTAACTGAGGTAGCTCATTACTAATGACGTTACCTCAGTTATTCAAATAAAAAACATACAATAAAAAATAGTTAGCCACCATCCACCACCAACCAATCCAATTTTATACCACATGGACTGCTCCCCCCAAAGGTACAGTAGACTCGACTTTTTGCGATGGTAAAATTTACGGCAATACGATAAAAAATGCCTACACGCTGCTGGAACCTTTCGAAGCACTGCATATAAGAAAACAAGCAAAAAAATAATTTGCATATAAAACACGATGGTTTGCGTTTCTTGCAGGCCAGTATGAAAAAAATGTTCAATCAGATGGTCCAGATTATATTCAAAAAGCTCATGAGCTAAATGAACCGTCTCAACAAAATATTCAAAAACAAAATCAAATACGCCCAACAATAACTCATAAGCCAAATCAGGCATCGCAAGAATGCTTATAACAAAAATACTAAGCAACCCATTTACAAAAAGCCGGCGACTTCTTTTTTTCTTTACATGACTATCCAGTAATTCTTTAGCTTCTTGTTGTAAATTAACAAACTCAACACCCACTAGATAAGGGTATCTATTTTCTTCATAGGGATTACTAGGCCTACTATAAACCACCTTACAACAAGCCATAACTACTGAGTGACTGGATAACAAAAACATCCTTATCATCAGATAGTCTCCTGCCTTCAATTCATCTTTGCTCGTAAAAGACAGCCCACTGGAACTTATGTTCACATTAAGACTGTCATTCTCCTGACTATGGGAATCAGGAAGCTCTGATTCAAAAGAACTTACGGCTTCAGAAGCATTATTGCTTGACTCTTGGTACTTAACACCACTATCAATAAGATTTTTAAATTCCGGACTAGACTCACCTTCTTGAATAGGATCAATTTGATGATAAAAAAGATTAACTTGCTCATAGATTCGAAATGCGCGCCTACGATTTGATTTTTTATAATCTGCTTTTTCCATATCCACAAAAGACCTCAGAAACACTCATTGCAAGTGTCTTTACACACCTACCACTTTACAGTCAAGCAGCCCACATCATTCAACCTAGCCCAAGGTGAAGACAAATTCCCGATTGCCTTCACCCTTTAACTGACCGCTACTTATACTTAAAACAAATGCTTAATAGCATCTCTTTCTTCTTTTAACTCTGCTTCAGTAACCCGTAACTTATCTTTTGAAAACTCATCGAGTTCCAAGTCCTGAACAATATTGACATAACCTTTAACCACAGAAACGGGAAAAGAAAACATCAAGCCTTTTTCAATACCATAACTTCCATCAGAAACCATTCCCATACTCATCCAGTCATTTTCTTCGGTACCAAAGACCCAAGTATTCATATGAGAAATAGCAGCACTTGCCGCTGAAGCAGCACTAGACTGCCCTCTTGCTTTAATAATTGCACCACCACGCTGTTGCACTGTTGGAATAAATTCATCTTTAAACCACTCATCACCGACAATAGATAATGCACTTTCTTCTTTTATCTTGGCATGATGTAAATCAGGGTATTGCGTTGACGAATGATTTCCCCACACAACAACATTAGAGATTTCTCTGGAAGTCACTCCCGCCTTTTCAGCCAACTGAGATATAGATCGATTATGATCTAACTGCATCATCGCTGAAAAACAAAATGGACTTAAATCCGGTGCATTTTTCATTGCAATAAGCGCATTAGTATTAGCAGGGTTACCCGTTACTAACACCTTCACATTACGACTTGCTACTTCATTAAGCGCTTTACCCTGCACTGAAAATATTTCGGCATTACATAATAATAAATCTTTACGCTCCATACCTGGCCCTCTTGGTCTTGCACCCACCAAGAAAGCATAATCAACATCTTTAAATGCGACTTTAGGATCATCCGTCATTATCACTTTACGTAATAAAGGATAAGCACAATCATTTAACTCCATGACCACGCCTTTTAAAGCATCCATTGCAGGAGAAATTTCCAGTAAATGCAAAATAATTGGCTGATCGGGACCTAACAAATCCCCTGCCGCCAATCGAAAAAGTAAAGAGTAACTAATCTGTCCAGCTGCGCCAGTAACGGCAATATCTACGGGTGTTTTCATTTTACATTCCTTAGTTTTTAGCCATATTTAGATATATAAACCAACATGACCAATTTACACAATAAATTTATGTTAATCATAGCGAATATAGAGCCATTCAACCAGCCATATCCTTAAAAAAATCACATTCAATTAATACAAATCATAAACGAAGGTTATAATTCCATATTGAACTCAATACCATCTCCTTAGTACATGTTAACAATTATCCAGCGAGTCACTGATGCCCAAGTTGTTGTAGACAACATCACTTTGGGGAAAATAAACCAAGGAATTATGGCGTTGGTAGCTATCGAAAAAGAAGATACTGAAAAAGAAGCCAAACGCTTACTGGAACGCATACTTAACTATCGCATCTTTGCAGATGAAAACGATAAAATGAATTTAAGTTTACGTGATATCAACGGTGGACTTTTACTTATCCCTCAATTTACTTTGGCTGCAAACACCCAAAGCGGTAACCGCCCCAGCTTTTCCACTGCAGCAAGCCCTGAAAAAGGCTTGAGTTTATTTAACTATTTTTGTGATCAGGCAGCAGCGATATACCCTAGCACTGAATTTGGTCAATTTGGTGCTGATATGAAGGTCTCTTTAACCAACGATGGCCCTGTCACTTTTTCCTTAAAAGTCGCAGCCTAATCTAAAGACCACTAAAGAGACAAGACATACCCTGCCTCTTCATAAAATGAATCACAAGATATTAAGAAATCTCTACCACATTCAACCATGTATCATGCTTATTACAAACACTTAATACATTAAGCGTACCTTTATATTTTCCAAGATCAAATTCAGAAACAGCCGCTTTATCTTTCATAGGATCAAACATCTTTTCGTCAATATAGTTAAAGTCCTTATCAAGAATCACATGCTTAACAATATAGTGTTCATACCCAGACATTCCATGAGCGGTAAACACCTGAACCTTCACTCCCTTTGAACCTTTTGAAACTTCAACACTAGGCAGATGTCCTGCGATTTTTTTACCCCATCGCCCCGGATTTTCTTTAGTGTAATAAACACCACCCGCCATCCCTGCTGACGCTGACTTAGCAAGAACACTATTGGGCACAATAATTCCTGCAACGGAACCAGCAACGGCTAAACCAATAAAATTACGACGTTCCATTTTTCTTCCTCTTTAAACTAATGAATTATAATCCTTTGCCAATCTTATCCAGACAGACAAATCAAACTTAAAACCTACAAAACACCAATACTTTATACCACAATCACTCAAATCAAGCAGTTATTCCTGACATAATTACTAGGTTAATACAAGTTACCTTTCTCACCAACTCCCTGCATCATCCTCGTCATCATCAATTTTAGGCTTGAATCCTTTTGGAAGCTTTGGTTTTTTTGCTGTTCTGAGCAACACAAACACGCTACCAAATACTAAACAGACAGCCAATAAAACAAACCCCATAGCCAACATAACAATCTTCTCCTTATCTGTACAAAAATGCTAAAATACAACATATTGATTATTAAAACAAAACCGCAATGAAACAAGTAGAACTACTTTCCCCCGCCGGCACATTAAAAAACATGCGCTATGCGTTTGCCTACGGTGCTGATGCTGTCTACGCAGGCCAACCTCGCTATAGTTTACGCGTGCGCAACAATGACTTTCTTGAAGACAATTTAGCAAAAGGCATTAATGAAGCCCACCAGCTAGGGAAAAAGTTTTTTCTTGCTACCAATGTTATTCCACATAACGCCAAAATCAAAACATTTATGGCGGATATGGAACCTATTGTTGCCATGAAACCTGATGCACTCATTATGGCAGACCCCGGATTAATCATGATGTCCAGGGAAAGGTGGCCTGAAATGCCCATACATTTATCAGTGCAAGCCAATACAGTTAATTATGCCACGGTTAAATTCTGGCAAAGCATGGGGGTTGAACGCATTATTCTTTCCCGTGAATTATCCTTAGATGAAATCGCAGAAATTCGTCAAGAATGTCCTGATATGGAACTGGAAGTCTTCGTTCATGGCGCTTTATGTATTGCTTATTCAGGACGCTGCTTATTATCCGGCTATTTTAATCACAGAGACCCCAACCAAGGCACCTGTACTAATTCCTGTCGCTGGAAATACGACACCTTACCTGCGCACGAAAATGCTGAGGGTGATTATGTATTAGACAATGCCGCCATCAATATGTCCGACATTAGCAATGCCAACTGTGGTGGCGCAGAACGTCATCCTTTAGCAGATAAAACTTATTTTCTTGAGGAAGAAGGTAGAAAAGGTGACTTACTACCTATCATGGAGGATGAAAATGGCACTTATATCATGAACTCAAAAGATCTACGCGCCATTGAGCATATCCAGCGTTTGGTTGATATTGGTGTTGATAGCCTTAAAATTGAAGGGCGTACCAAATCGCATTACTATGTAGCCCGTACCGCACAAACATACAAACAAGCCATTAATGATGCTTTGGCTGGTCGTGATTTTAACCCTGAATTAATCGGTGTTTTAGAAAATCTGGCTAACCGAGGGTATACCGATGGTTTTTATCAGCGGCATCACACTCATGAATATCAAAACTATATAACAGGTTATTCTAAAAGCCATCAACAGCAGTTTTGTGGCGAAATAAGAAACTATGACTCAGAAACTGGCATCGCAGAAATAGATGTAAAAAATAAATTTGCTGTCGGCGATAAACTTGAACTCATACTACCTGAAGGCAATCGTGATATCGTTGTTGAAAGCATGACCGACATGCACAACCGTGAAATGCAAGAAGCCGCTGGTGGCGGTTATGAAGTAAAAATCCCATTGCCTGCGGGTTGCTCCCAAGGCTTATTATCTCGTTATTTTTAGCAAACCCTATGCTTATCAATTTATAACATGATGAAGTTAACAATCAATTAAACATAGAATTGTTCAAAAATACAGAGTTACGTTAAAATACTCCCATATTAACCAAGTAAAAGACTCAAGATATGCAAATAAAACTCGCTAACCCTCGTGGATTCTGTGCTGGCGTTGACCGCGCCATTGATATTGTCGATCAGGCAATAGATGCTTTTGGTGCACCTATTTATGTACGCCATGAAGTAGTGCACAACCGAACCGTTGTTGAAGGCTTACGAGATAAAGGTGCTATTTTCATTGAAGATGTCAGCGAAGTACCTGAAGGCTCATACTTAATCTTCAGTGCTCACGGCGTATCCAAAAAAGTCCAACAGGAATCTAAAGACCGCAACCTAACCGTATTTGATGCAACCTGCCCTTTAGTGACTAAAGTACATATTCAGGTAGCCAAACACGCCAAAGCCGGCCGTGAAGCCATTTTAATTGGTCACGCAGGTCATCCAGAAGTTGAAGGCACCATGGGGCAGTACGAAAAGCTTGCTGAAACAGGAGGAATGTACCTGGTAGAAACGCCAGATGACGTCAAAAACCTAAAGGTAAACAACCCTAAAGAGCTAGCCTACGTCACCCAAACCACTTTATCTATGACTGACACTCAGATCATGGTAGATGCATTACATAAATACTTCCCTGATATTCAAGAACAGAAAAAAGACGACATATGCTACGCCACCCAAAACAGACAAGATGCTGTCCATGATTTAGCTGAAATAGCAGATGTTATTTTAGTCGTTGGCTCACCCAACAGCTCCAACTCAAATCGTTTACGTGAAATTGCTGAACAACTGGGTAAAGATGCATATTTAATTGACACGGCAGCAGATATGCAAAAATCATGGTTTGATGGCATTGCTGCAGTGGGTGTTACAGCTGGTGCATCCGCACCTGAAGTACTAGTTCAAGCAGTGATCGACCAGTTAAAAGCATGGGGCGGAGATGCTGCGGTTGAAATACAAGGTATTGAAGAAAAAGTAGTATTTTCCATGCCTAAGAACTTGCAAAAACATATTACAAACAAATAAACCTATAACCGTGTAGAGACAAGACATGCTTTGTCTCTACAACGACTGGTATGCACCAACCTTAGACTTACCTTGCTGCATTTCTCGCAACTTACCAGCAACATCAGCTTTACATCGTTCAGCCGCATTTAAAATTTCTTTATTTAGGCGTTGCACCTCAAACAAATTTAGTTTTTCCTGATCTACAAACACCCTGCTAGTATCAGAAAACACATCCCTTAGCATCTGATCTTGCTTCAGCTGCATTTCAATCAAATCATCCCAACGTTCCTCAATCGCTGACAGCATCATATCTTCAGTAAATGACAATACAAAAGAAACATCGCTTCCATCAACCATATCTTTATATCGAATATGCTTTTAATGCTTTGTTAGCACGGGAATTTACCGGTCTAGCAGGCTTTTTAACAGCTGGTGGTACAATGGTTTCCACCGGCTTTACAGCCTCTACTTTCTGACTTTCAGCAACGGGAACCTTAGCTGTTTGCTCTGAAGCGGCAGCCGGTGCATTAATAGCATCCCATGCAACTTTAACGTCCATTAATAAACCAGCAACCTCATCAAGAATATCTTCACTATTCTTCAGGTTAGCAGTCACCAATCTACGACTAATATAATCATAAAGTGACTCTAAATTAGCCGCTATATCACCACCATTTTCCACATCCAAGCTAGCTCTTAAGCCACCAACTATTTCAATAGTCTGACTGATAAACTTACCCTTCTCAACAATTTGCTTACGCTGCATCGCTCCTTTTGCAAACGAAATACGCTTTAAAGCGCCTTCAAACAACATCTGAATTAAACGATGTGGATCAGCATACTCAATCTCAGAGTTATATCCATAATCACTATAGCTACTTAAAGCTGAATTCATTTTTGCACTCATTGCATCACCTATTTACTTAATCTATCTGAACTAAACACCATATCGGCAATCTCACCGAGTTCTTTAGCGCAAATCTATAATATGACTATAAATTTACCACAGGTTAAGCTAAAAACTGTACTTTATTGCACTCCACCCAAATCTCAGGCATAAAAAAACCAGCATGGTAGCTGGCTTCAGGACTTTCTTGGACTTCTTCGTATCTTGAGTTGGTGGGTGTTGAGGGGATCGAACCCCCGACCCTCGCCTTGTAAGGGCGATGCTCTCCCAGCTGAGCTAAACACCCGACTCTCTTAAGAGCGAGTATTCTACATGTCTTTTATGCTTTTTGGTAGGGAAAAGTCCTTTATTTTAATTCATACTCTGCGCGGTTAAACTTTAGGGCTTTATAGCGAGTTGATTGTTGTTGCGAGCAAGGTCCAAAAGTAAGCTGTAGCTATCAATTTCTGATTCAGAAATACAATCAAACCACAAATTATTTTACCTATGGAAAGATAGCATTTTAATAAAAAACCACCTGATTACTCATGTGTCTCAGCCACTTTAAAAACAAATACCACACAGCTCGTCATTCCTGCATTCTACCCAGTCAAGCGTGGGCACAAGCCTTAGCAGGAATCTATTTTTTTATGAATAGATCCCCGATAAGAGACTTCGGGGATGACCAGATACAGGGTGTCACAGGTTTTTTATTTAATATGGCGGAAACTCATGGGTAACCAAGAAAAATTATAGCTTTCAGGTTAACTTCTGGTAAGTTTTATAGCCAATATTTTTTAAACTACCCCTTCGTCACCCAAACCTCCGTTAAATTAAGCATTTTCTTAACTTTCACAGCATAAGCCGCCGCTTCATATTTGCTTTTAAAGCCTTTGACGGTTAAGCGAAACCAACTTTCACCATTCACCTTAACCGGCGAAACTTTGGCTGGGACTCCTTTCTTCTCATATTCAGTTGCTTTTCTATTTGCATACCATGCTTGTTTAAAAGAAACCAAATTAACAACCCATGTCACTTTGGGAATAGCTTTCTTTGCTTTCCTTTTAGCGCTAGAAACAAGCTTGCGCTGCTCTAAGGTTCCTACCTTAGCCAACAAAAGCTCAATCGCTTTTTGTGCATGCTCATTTTGAACCACCAGATCATCCACAACAACCTTAATAGGACTAGTCTTCTTTACAGTTTCATTTAGATCAATTAACTGAGTATTCAGACGCTCATTCCCCTCAGTTAATAGCGCTATTTTTTCATCCATTTTCTTAACATCTTTAGCTACATCTTTCGCAGTTAAGGTTTCAATTTCCTCTTCAAGTGTTGCAACCAATTCAGTTAAAACAGTCACATCAGACTGAGCACCGTAACCAACAGCCCCTAAACCTCCACCAATTAACAATGCAAGCACAGCTATCCCCATTACAACATAGGTAACAACAGGAATCTTATTGCCACTTTCTTTTGATTGTCTTCTAAGTTTATTTAGATCTTTCTGCAAAGAGTCAACATTTTCAGTTATCTGGTCAGTTTTCTCAGTTGAGTTAGAAACCTCTTCTATCTGCTGTTTTAACCGCTCATTCTCTTCCCAAAGCTGGTTAATTTGAGCATTTAATTCATCATATACTTTCGTCGTGTTTTCATTAGCCGATTCTGTCTGCTGCACAACCACACGTTCTTTATAATCATTGGGGTCTTTAACTCTCTGACTTGGCGCTTCTGAAGCAACATCTCCTGATAAATCATTTTCAACACTTGACTCCGGCATATCCTCATCATCTGAAGAAATATCAAAATCAGCCATCAAAAAATCATCCTCAGACTCAACACTCTGCTTTGCCTCACCTGAATCCATTGAAGCGGAAGCAAGCAGATCATCTACATCAAAATCATCATCCTCGGACTCAACACCCCGCTTTGCCTTATTCGAATCTATCGAGGCGGAAGCAAGAAGATCATCTACATCAAAGTCATCACCTTCGGGTTCAGCATCTTCTGTCTGACTTTCAGTAATTACCTCATCACTTTCATCTTCTGCAAATTCATCAATCTCAGCAAACTCATCGACTTCAACCTCAGGTTCAGCCACAATTGAGTCAATCAAATCATCAACATCAAATTCGTCAGAATCATCCTCAGGCACTTCATCAGCTTTAACTTCATTAATAACCTCATCTTCTGCAAACTCATCAATCTCAGCAAACTCATCCACTTGCTGCTCAGGTGCAGCTGCAACTGAATTAATTAAATCGTCCACATCAAAATCATCACCATCATCTGCCTCTACTTCCTTAGGCATAACATTAGATGTCGCATCTTCAATAATTGACTTAGCATCATCCTCAGAAAACTCATCGACATCTTCGTTAAAAACATCATCCATTAACAAGCGATCAATTGCATCCTCATCATCAATCGAGTCATCTTGATCAGCCATTGATGACTCAGCATCATTAAGCATTGCATCTAAATCATCTGCAAAATCCGCTGATGATTCATCATTTTTTTTATCACTTGATTCTGCCATTTATTATCCCTTTAACTGGATGATTTCACTTAATAACTAACAAATTATAGCTCTATTTTAGTCATATCGGCTGTTTATCATTTTTCCTTAGCAATTTATGCGCCTATCACAAGCAATTAATGACCTATTAAAGTACAACTCCCACCTCCACAACCGTTCACCTCCCCTTTTGGAAAAGAGGGATTGAGGGGGATTTATCTAATAAAGCCTCCCCGCCCCCTCTCTTCCAAAGATGAGGACTGATCGCTTACATTAAAGCAGTACATTCACACCCCTTAATCAAAGACTCATCATTACTGAAAACACGAAGACTAAATATTATTTTTTTACATCTTTTGATGATAAACTGCATCAAAAATAAGGATAAAATTTATGCAACTTACTGTTACAGCCTTAGGAAACAAATCGATTCATTTTTTATCTGAAATACTTGCCGCAGTTTCCAGTTGTAAATGTTCTGTACAAGAAATCAGATCATCAAATCTTGCCCAAACCACAGCCAGCTATTTATTAATTGATGGCAACTGGAATCACATCGCAAAACTTGAAACACTGCTTGATAACATTCAGAAACGCCTTGAGATTAAAATCCACACATTAAGACCCGACACAACCCCAAAAAAAATAGAAGCCATTCCCTATTCCCTGGAAACAATATCCATTGACCGCAGCAATGTCATTGAAGATATTACTTGTTTTTTAACTGAACGGCATATCCACATTGAAGAAATCAATGCCAGCAGCTATCAAGCACCCTATATTCAAACAGCTATTTTTTCGACTAAATTTATTGTCCTTATCCCATCTGAAGTACGCTTACTTTTATTAAGAGAAGAATTTCTGGATTTTTGTGACAACCAAAACATTGACGCTATTATTGAACCCATAAAACGATAACATGACAGAAATAACATTAGGAAAACCGGTTACTGATTTTGAAGCGGATTCAACTGGAAACAGCCCGTTCAAATTATCCGATCACTTTGGAAAAAGAGTTCTTATTTACTTTTACCCGAGAGATAACACCCCCGGATGCACCCAAGAAGGCAAAGACTTCAGAGATCATATTGACCAATTCAATGCATTAAACACCATTATTTTTGGCGTTTCCAGAGACAGCGTAAAAGTACACGAAGGCTTTAAAGCCAAGCAAGAATTTCCTTTTGAACTACTATCAGATAAAGACGAAACACTTTGCGAGCTATTTGATGTCATAAAAATGAAAAACATGTACGGCAAACAAGTACGAGGTATAGAGCGTAGTACTTTTTTAATTGATGAAAAAGGTGTTTTGATACATGAATGGCGAAAAGTTAAAGTAAAAATTCATATTGAAGACGTTTTAAATACCTTAAAAGAACTCGACTAATAAATCTTCACCGGATATATTTTAAATACTCATTCATCAAACTATAACCCATCATAGTTACCCCCTTTGGAGCTATCAAAATGATTAAAGAAGTAAAACTAGAAAAACGTTGTTATGTTCTTGATACTAATGTTTTGATTCACAATCCTGAGTCATTATTTAAGTTTGATGAACACTTTATCTTTATTACCAAAAGAGTCTTGATAGAACTGGACCATCATAAAACAGGCAATAGAGAAACAGCCCGTAATGCCAGAGAAGTACATCGCCACCTAGATAATATTGTTGAAAACGCATCATTTGAAGATATAAAAAAAGGAATTAATTTTCCAAATAGTGATGGCAAGCTCATATTTCAAACATTTGATGTCGATGAAACAACCGATCCAGATAGTGAAATTATTAATGCTACAAAACACCTTGAAAAGCATAAAAATTTAATTTCAGATGACAGCTTTACCATTGTTCTTGTTACAAAAGACATCAATATGCGAATCCGCGCCTCTGTTGCCGGCATTCAAACAGAAGATTATCGTAATGACAAAATCAGTAAAATTGCTGATGAAGATATTTTAGGTGCAGGACGGGTTCTATTAACAGATGAACACTGGTCCGGCGAAGGTATAAACTGTGAAGTCATCCCCCCATCCAAAGACTTTCCTAAATTACGCTATCGAATAACCGCTCCATGGGCTTCATCGTTGTTAGTTAATTGCAATATATATGAAGATTCAGGGCAACATATGAATGCCATCGTAACGGAAGTTTACGAAAACCATTGTATTGCAGAAACTTTAGATGATTATAAAACCAGAAATTCTATTTGGGGTTTACATGCACGCTCTGATGAACAATCATTTGCTCTAAATTTACTTAATAACCCAGAGATAGATTTTGTTTCAATTTCAGGTGAAGCCGGTAGTGGAAAAACATTATTATCACTTGCATCTGCCTTATACCAAGTCTTTGAACAACAAAATTATGATCAAATCATAGTGACAAGAGCCACGGTTTCTCTCGGAAAAGAAATAGGATTTTTGCCAGGCGAAGAAGAAGCCAAGGTTGAGCCGTGGATGGGGTCTGTACTAGATAGCATTGACTATCTAAGTGGAAATGAAGATCGAGTAGGGTTTGAAAAAACAGCAAGTAGAGACTTATTGTTCAGTAAAATAAAATTAAAATCGACAACCTTCATGCGCGGCCGATCTCTTGCAAATAAATTTTTCATCATTGATGAAGGGCAAAACCTGACACCGCACGAAATGCTCAGCTTAATTTCCAGATCAGGAGATGGAACAAAAGTTGTTGTCATTGGTAATTTAAAACAAATAGACACCCCATATCTAACCGCATCAACATCCGGCCTAGCCTATGTTATCGACAAAATGAAAAACTGGGAACATTCGGCTCATATAACATTGAAACACGTAGAACGCTCCAGGTTAGCAACCTATATTGCTGAAAGTTTTTAAAAACCAATAAATATAATTGCTATTGACCTGAAATTAGTTCTAGTCAGGTTAATAGCCGGTTACCGGCTCGCTTTTCAAACAAAAATAAAATAGTGTCGCATTGTTTTTAGTGACGGGAATTGCACTAATAATTAATCCTTTACACAACAACCGAAATTCATATCGACTGGTAAGCACCTGCCTTAGACTTACCTTGCCGCATTTCCCGTAACTTAGTTGCAATATCAGCCTTATGCAGCTCAACAGCATTTAAAATTTCTTGATTGAGGCGTTGCACCTCAAATAGATTTTGTTTTTCCTTCTCTGAAAATACACGACTGTCATTAGAAAAAAGACCTCTTATCATCAGGTCTTGTTTATCTTGCATTTCAATCAAATCATCCCAGCGCTCTTCAATAGATGAAAGCATCATATCTTCAGTAAATGACAACACATCAGCAGGTGTGATTTGATTAGGCATCGTCTATATTGAATAGGCTTTTAATGCCTTATTAGCCCGAGCATTTACTGGAGGAGCCGCTTTATTAGCCGTAGTCACATGACTATCAACATGTTCAACAGGTTTTTCGACCTCGAGACTAGGTGCATTAATTGCATCCCAAGCCAATTTAACATCGCCTAGCAAACCACTCACTTCATCCAGAATCTCTTCGCTATTCTCAAGATTAGCAACCAATAACTGACGACCAATATATTCATAAAGAGCACTTAAATTACTAGCTATATCACCACCCTTCTCTTTATCCAAGCTGGCACTTAAACCACCTACAATCTCTATCGTTTGACCTATTAGCTTACCTTTTTCAGCAATTTCTTTCCGCTGCATAGCACCCTTAGCAGAAGCAATACGCTTTAAAGCACCTTCAAACAACATCTGAATCAACCTATGTGGATCAGCATACTCAATCTCAGAGTTATACCCGTAATCACTATAGCTATTTAAAGCCGAATTCATTTTTGCACTCATTGCATCACCTCTTTACTAAATATA
>ENA-ORXI01000487-ORXI01000487.1-sediment-metagenome-genome-assembly--contig:-NODE-487-length-32720-cov-10.746776_pt1 | contig 32720 bp, 19 predicted proteins | sample MGYA00237861_ERZ511468 | MGnify/ENA primary metagenome ERZ511468 (study PRJEB26299, sample SAMN06266213) | sediment metagenome | isolation source: Hudson Canyon methane seep mesocosm | place... | reverse complement strand
AAGTCGAACTGGACTTCAGAACTATCAAAACACACATGGGAATGGAAATGCTACGCTGTAAATCGGCTGAAATGGTAAAAAAAGAAATTGCTGTTAATTTGTTAGCCTATAATTTGGTTCGGGCCACTATGTCCAGAGCAGCCTGTATTAATGCGAGTAAGCCTCGTTATCTGAGTTTCATGGCAACTGTTCAGCTCATGTGTAACGCCATCGGTCTATGCATGGCTAAAACAGGAAAAGCACTGGGCAGATTACTGCACAGTCTCCTGTTTGCAATGACTGAAACCGCAATTGGAAAGAGAAAACGACCAAATCAACCTCGCGTGGTTAAACGAAGACCTAAGGCTTACCCTATGATGACAAAGCCACGAGAAGAGTACATAACACAATGAAATACAATGTTATTTTTCACTGGTAGCGGTATTGATCCCTGACCCCTTTATCAGACCCTTTATCACAAATAAAAGACCGCCCCTAATGCCATTCTTTTGGTGGGCAAAATAAGCCTGCCCACCCTACCTGGCTTGAAAAATAAAACCTTTAAAAATACTCATGAAAGTATTTATAAATGTGAGCCACGGCACTAGCCAGCCAGGGCGGGCAACTCCTTTAAGCCCACCATGATTCGGTCTCAATTGTGGGTAATAAAACCTGCCTACCCTACCTGGCTATTTTAATATCACTAACAAACAAATTCAGTTCTTTGTTTTTTCTTTGTGATGGACTAGACAGATCATTGATCTCAAATTGATGACTTGATCTAAGGTTGCTAATCTAGCAACTACAATAATTGTCTAAAGGATTCCATCCAAATTTCTATCAATTGAACTTATATACCTCTATAGAAACAAACCCTATTACAGCAGATTTATTTTCACTCTATTCCATTCAGTTATGCATTATTTTATGAAAACCAGACTTTCATTTTTAATCACTCTAAGCAGTATTTTACTGATTTCAGCGTGTGCAGAATCCAAACAACCCTCTCAATCACTATCCCCAGATAAACTTTCTATTGCCACTTTCGCTGGTGGCTGTTTTTGGTGTGTGGAATCAGATTTTGAAAAAGTGCCTGGTGTACATCAAGTAATTTCTGGTTTCAGTGGAGGTCATGTTATTAACCCTAGTTACAAACAAGTATCTGCGGGTAACACGGGGCATGTAGAAGCTGTACAAGTCTATTATGACCCTAAAACCATTCCTTACGATGATTTACTGCAGGCATTCTGGCGACAAATTAATCCAACGGATAGCTTGGGTCAGTTTGTTGATAGAGGAAAGCATTATCGCCCAGTTATTTTTTATCATAATAAAGAGCAACAGCAATTTGCTGAACTTTCCAGACAGAAGCTTCAGGCTACTGGACGTTTTGATACGCCTATCACTACTGAAATCACTGCGTTTAACAACTTTTATGCGGCTGAAGAGTACCATCAGGATTATTATAAAAAGAATCCTATTCGCTATAAATATTATCGCTACAACTCTGGTAGGGATCAATACTTAACAAAAACCTGGGGAGATGATTTAAAACTGACCTTTTCCTCTTCACAAAAATACAGCAAACCTTCTGATGAGGTGTTACGTAAAAATCTAACGTCTTTGCAATACCAAGTCACCCAGCACGATGCAACTGAGCAAGCTTTTAAAAATAGTTTTTGGGATGAAAAAAGAGCGGGAATATATGTCGATATTGTTAGTGGTGAACCTCTATTTTCATCGGCTGATAAGTTTAAATCAGGAACTGGCTGGCCAAGTTTTACTAAACCTTTGATTTCAGAAAATATTGTTAAAAAAACGGATTATTATTTACTTTATCCAAGAACAGAAATTCGTAGTAAAAATGCAGACTCGCATCTGGGGCATGTTTTTAACGATGGGCCTAAGCCTACAGGGCTTAGATATTGTATTAATTCAGCTGCATTACGTTTTATTCCCGTAGCCGAACTTCAAACTGCTGGTTATGGCGAATTTTTGCAGCAGTTTATTAATATCAAATAAAGAAAATGGCTCTATACAAACCACAGCTTTATAAAAAATCAGTCAATTTCTGCGCTATTCTTATTGGCCGCGACCGTAACAAGATCAAGAACAGTCGTGGCCAATAGGCCCCTCCTACCCTTACAAACAAACACCTTACCTCAAACACCTTTTAACCTGTGGTTTGTATATAACCATAAAAAAGAGTAATCCGATTAATAAGATACCTAGTTGCTTTTTGGGGTAAGGAGAATTAAATATTAAGAGTCTTTGGTCAAGAAATAAAATATGTTTCAGGTTCACAAACATACAAGTTATGCATAATTTTCATTTCACTATAACGCTTCATGCTAATACACATAAATTTTAGTTGAGGCTTAGCATAATCAACTACTTCCCATTTAAATCATTAGCTCTTAAAAAGATCGTTCATTCCCCTATATAAAGAAATTCCATTACCTTTTATGGTATTATAAAAAACGCTTGGTTGCTGTAGATTTTATAATGAAAAAGTTCATTTTAACCATCTGTGTTATTTTTATATCTCTTCCTCTCTATGCTGATGAGCTTTCTATAGAAAAGCTATCTCAATTGAATTTGGAAGAACTTATGTCGCTGGACATTATAGTAACTTCTGCCGCAAAAAAACCACAGAAACTAGCCAATACTGCATCGGCTATTTACGTTCTAACAAATAATGATATTCGCCGTTCCGGCGCAACGACCCTACCTGAAGTTTTACGACTAGTCCCTGGCGTACAAGTCGCCAGAATAAATGCACATAAATGGGCGGTATCGGTGCGAGGTTTTACCAGCCAGTATTCTTCCAAACTACAAGTGTTAATTGATGGGCGCAGTATTTATTCCCACTTAACCGCCAATGTTATTTGGGATATCAGCAATCCAATGCTGGAAGATATAGAACGTATTGAAGTTATTCGTGGATCTGGCGCAACGCTTTGGGGTGCTAATGCAATGAATGGTGTGATTAATATCATTACCAAGCATTCAAAAGACACCAAAGATAATTTATTAATTGCGGGGGCGGGTAATGAGGAAAAACATTTTGCTGCTGCTCGTCATGGGGGAGAGATTGCTGATGGGAGTCATTATCGGTTTTATATTAAATCTTTCGAACATGATGATGGCGGTTCAATTAATGGTGCACAAACCAATGATTTATCACGAGGATTTCAAGGTGGCTTTAGATCTGACCTAAAAGTAAGCAATCAGGATGAACTCACCTTTCAAGGTGATTATTTTGAAGGTGAAGAAGAGGAAAACCTGACTGCGGTATCATTACCAAAAAAATCAATCGATACTAAACCCGTACAATACAATCTGTTAGGTCGTTGGCAGCATACAGGCTCACAAGGTAATGAACTGACATTGCAATTTTATTTCAATCGTGAACAATGGGATAACGATATCAGTAGTCCAGCGCTGCCAGATTTTAATATCGATACCTATGATATTGATTTTCAACATCGATTTAAAGCCTTTGAAAGACATGATATTACCTGGGGATTAGGCTACCGCCTGATTTCAGATAGTTATGAAGACAGTACATTAGTGAGATACCATCCAAAGCATAGAATCATCCCCTTATACAGTGGCTTTATTCAAAATGAAATTGATCTGATTCCTGGCTTTTGGCATGTCATTATTGGTAGTAAATTTGAACATAATGATTATACCGGGTTTGAAATTCAACCCACTATTCGAACCCTTTTCAATTGGGATGACCAAACACTTTGGGCTGCCATATCAAGATCGACAAGAACGCCTTCTAGAGCCGAAGATAACTCATCATTTACTGATGGAGTTGCTGGAGCACCTTTAACAATTAACTTTATTAATGCCAGCAATTTAAAATCGGAAGAAATGATCTCCTATGAAATAGGCTATCGATTTAAATTTAATAAACGCCTGGGCTTTGATTTATCAGCGTATTACAATGATTATGGTCGGTTGGTTGATATTAGTTCTACTAATCAAAATGGCTCTGTTATAACTATTGATACCTCCTTTACAGGGGATGCAACGGTTTTAGGGTTTGAAGCAGCAATGGACTGGCGCCCTATTGACTCTTTAACTGTAAAATTAAGTTATAGCTTTCTTGATGATAGTAGCACTGTTTCAGATACTAGTAGTAATACTGAAGCCGCCCCCCATCATCTGACTACTTTATTTACCTCTTACGATATTTCCAGGCAATGGGAGTTTGATTTCATCACTCGTGCAGTTGACCAAATAGATGAATATGATATTGCTGCCTATATTGCAATAGATACTCGTCTTGCCTTTAAACCAATAAATGGATTAGAACTTTCTGTTGCAGCACAAAACCTATTTGATAGCAATCATCCTGAATTTGGTGAAAAAGGTATAGAAACAACACCAACAGAAATTGAACGCAGTATTTATGGCAAAGTAAGTTGGCAATTCTAATGTGCTCTGAGAAAAAACATTAATGAGTTTAATCAGGAAATCTATCATAAATTTGATTTAAAGCAGATAAGGAATGGGGTACGCTACTAGAATACATAGAGACTAATTTTAAGCCTTTAAATATTAGGTCACTTTGACCGAACAGAACAATTAGGAAAAAAATTAAGCAATTTTTTTGATTATGTACTGCATAAGTAGGGATTTACTATAAGATGTCGAAATTAAGTACACGCCTTAAGTTGTTACTTTGCCTTATTTCGGCAGGTTTTTGCTTGCCTGCTTATTCTGCCCCGCCCACAGACAGAAAGCTCCAGATAACAGCCGCTTACCTGTTCAATTTTACAAAATTTATAAGCTGGAACCAAGTGACTACGTCCCAGTCAGAAAACTTTACCTTTTGTATAGTAGATGATGATTATTTTACTGAAACCCTGAAAAATGTTGTCAATAATCGCACAGTCGCTAACAAAAAAACACAGATCAGAAATGTATCAGAAACCGATCAGATGACTGATTGCAACCTTCTCTATATTCCGCAACACTCGCCTTCATTAAATAGCTTTTATATTAACAAAGTGAGTAAATTACAAATATTAACAATTGGCAACTCCACCACCTTTATTAAACTTGGAGGGATGATTCGCTTTTACACTAAAAACAATAAACTCAAATTTGAGATTAATAACCTCAAAGCACTTGATGTGGGTCTTAAAATTGATTCTCAACTATTGAGACTAGGGAAAGGGTCAGATGATGATTAAATCCAGAGGAAATAAATCAAAATTAATATCAAGAACATTGTTTTTGTCGACACTGCTGTCAAGTGCACTGTCATTATTACTCGTTGGTATTGTCTTTTTTATTACTGAAACAAGCAATTCTGAAAAAAACCTTACTGATAGACTTCATGCGCAAGCATCAATTATTGCAGAAAACAGTCAAGCGGCAGTTTCTTTTGGAGATACTGATGCGGCCAGGCTTAACCTGGCAGCGTTAAGAAATGATTCGCATATTATTTTTTCAGGAATATACACACCGAATGATATGCAGCTGTTTGCTTATTATCATCGAGATCATTCTATTAAAGATGGACACAAACAATGGCTTACACTATCAAAACCATCAGGAATATTTAAAACTGAAGATATACTGGGTTATGTACAACCCATTAACTTACAAAATGAACTGATTGGCTATGTACTTATTGTATCTGACACCAATGCCCTAAAAAATGAACTGACCACCTATGCGGTCACTATTCTGGGCGTATTCTTTTTTGGCCTTCTGTTTTCATTAATATTATCTTCACGAATGACCCGCTCTATCTCACATCCCATATCTTACATGGTTGATGTAGCTGAGCATATTGGTCAGTCCAAGGATTATTCAACCCGTTTTGAGCGACACTTTAATAACGAATTAGGCTATTTAAGTTCAGCATTTAATGACATGCTAGATCAAATTGAACAACAATCTACTGAACGTACTCGTGCAGAACAAGAACTGTCTGCACATCGAGATAATCTACAACAATTGGTTTTAGAACAAACTTCAAAATTACGATTAGCCAAAGAATTAGCTGAAACCTCATCAAAAGCCAAATCAGCCTTTCTAGCAAACATGAGCCATGAAATACGCACCCCAATGAATGCAATTATTGGCATGACTCAATTAACTTTACAGACTGATTTAACTGCCAAACAAACTAATTATCTTTCTAAAGTAAATACCTCAGCAAAATGGTTATTAGGAATTCTTAACGATATTCTCGATTTTTCCAAATTGGAAGCAGAAAAAGTCAAGTTAGAACATATTGAATTTAGTCTGCAGTCAATTATTCAATATTTAACGGATGTCACCTCATCTCTACTCAAAGATAAACAATTAAGCCTTACCATTGATATTAACCCTAATTTACCTGATACTTTTTTAGGTGATCCATTACGATTGGGACAAGTCTTACTTAACTTCTTAAATAATGCCATTAAGTTTACCGATAAAGGATCAATTATTATTCGAGTTGAACCCCTGAGTGTAGGAACGGTTCCAATAAATCAGGCTGAACTTCGCTTTAGCATTATTGATACAGGTATTGGTTTAACGGAGGAGCAACAAAGTCACTTGTTTACTGCGTTTAATCAAGCAGATAACTCCACAACACGATTATATGGAGGAACTGGACTAGGCCTGGCCATCTGTAAACAGTTGGTTGAAGCCATGAAAGGTACTATTGGTGTAGACAGTCACCTTGGTGTTGGCAGTAGTTTTTTCTTTTCAGTAATCCTGGATAAACAACTTAATACTCCATCAATTACAGCTAACCGCCAACCCTTTATCAGTTCCGATAACATTGCTAATTTAAATGGCATCTCTTTACTATTGGTTGATGATAATCTGATAAATCAGGAGTTAGTGCAAGACATGTTGGACACTAAGGGAGTACAAGTAGATATTGCCAATAATGGCAAAGAAGCTGTTGCCATGATAGCTAATAAAGATTATTCAATCGTTCTGATGGACTGCCTGATGCCCGTAATGGATGGCTATCAAGCTAGTAAAATCATTCGCTCCAACCCTGATAATGCCGATTTACCTATTATTGCAATGACTGCAAATGTCATGGAAAAAGACAGAAACCGATGTTTAGCCAGTGGAATGAATGATCATATAGGCAAACCCATTGAGTGGGGTCTATTCTTTCAAACCTTGTCACGCTGGGTTAAAAAGCCAGAAAATAAAATTGCTAATGTTACTAAAACTAATATTGAAAATAACGAAAACTGGGATGACCTAGTTAATCAATTACCAAGCTTTGAACTAGAAGCAATCAAAAGATTACTGAAAGGAAATCGTGATAACTATTTCAAACTACTAAAAATATTTAGACAGCAATTGCTTAATGAACCATCCCTTATTACTGAAACTATCTCAGGAAAAAACCTAGTTGAAGCACAAAAAATGCTACATGAATTATTAGGAGGAGCGGCTAATATAGGTGCAAAACAAGTTCATTTAGCATGTTTAGATCTTCAAACAGAATTAAAAAACAATGCTAATTATTTAGTCGCTTTGAACACCTGGCATGCATCCATTAACAAGACATTAGATGAATTAACATTTTTATTGACTAATAACACGCCTGGTAGACAACATTTGGACAAGGAAATGTCTTTGCAACCCTTATTGACTAAATTGAGAGGTTTGTTAAAAAATAACCAATTTATCAATGACAATTTTCTTGATCAACTTTTGAAATTATCATCCGGCAATGATGTGGAGCATTATGCATTGTTGAATGAATATATTATTAATAGTAATTATAAGGATGCTCTCTCCATTCTTAATAATCTAATAAACCCCGAAATGTCTACTAATGAAATCATTCCTCTTCAATCTAAGGATGCAACAATACTGATTGTCGATGATAACCGGATAAACCAGGAAAGATTGGCTTCATTACTCTCCCCTTTATATCAAACTAAAATTGCAGGCAATGGCTTTAGAGCATTAGATATCGCACAGCATTCACCCCAACCTGAGCTTATTTTACTGGATATCACCATGCCTCAAATTGATGGTTATGAAGTATGCCGACGATTAAAAGATAATCCCATAACATCGGATATTCCAGTAATTTTTGTGACCGCTGCTTCAATGCATGAATCTGAATCGCTGGGATTAGAACTGGGGGCTGTTGATTATATAAAAAAACCAATTAACCCAGATGTCACTTTGCAAAGGATCAAACATCAATTGCTGCTTAAACAGCATGAAAAAGAACTTAAACAGATTGCTCATTATGATGTACTGACAAATATCCCCAATCGAGCGCTGCTAGCAGACCGTCTAAAACATACGATTGCACAAACCAAACGAGAGCATAAATTACTCGCTATTTGTTACCTTGATATTGATGGCTTTAAATCTATTAACGACACATTTGGGCATAAAACAGGTGATGAAGTGTTAATTAAAATAACACAACGAATAAATCATATTCTTCGAGAAAGCGATACGGTATCTCGCTTAGGAGGCGATGAGTTTATCATTCTTTTACCTGATTTAAACAGCGGAAATGAATCTGTTAATACCCTAAACCGCCTACTTGAATCCATTGCTCAACCTATTCATATCAACGATCAAATTTGTACAGTAACAGCCAGTATTGGTATCAGTATTTTCCCTACCGATAGTAGTGACCCTGATATACTCATACAAAATGCAGATAAAGCAATGTATATTGCCAAACAATCAGGTAAAAACTGTTATCATTTTTTTAATGAGAATGATTAGTCAGCCTTTAAGGAATCTCTGATTAAGTCCAATTATTTTTATGCCTATTAACAAACAGCAGGTTACAAATTTTTAAAGTTGGTTTCATTCTGTTTCTCAAGACTGTTGACAGCAGGGATGCTGTCGCCAAGGCTACAAGGATGTATTCACGCCGTGTTTTGAGAGACAGAATGGAATCAACCTGTGGTTTGTACATAGCCATGATTATTTTTAGCTTGCTAAATTCTAAGCAACTTAATCAGACGTTCCTTAACAAATACGAGGTAACGGGTCATCCTCTAACTCTTGTAAAATCCTCTCCCCTCCAAGCTCAGTTTTTAGAACGACCTGAGACTCTCCCTTTTTTATTAAACCAATAATTGCAGCATCCATATAGCCTAAACCTTTAAGACGGTCTATTGCCAATTCAGCATCTTCTGGTTTTATGACTGCAACAACCCGCCCTTCAGAAGCAAGATATAGAGGATCATAACCTAACATTTCACAAACTGCGTTGACTGGGTCAAGTATGGGAATATCTGGTTCATTTAGATGGACTGCAACATTTGCTGAGCGAGCAATCTCATGAGCCACCGTTGCCAGACCTCCTCGGGTTGGGTCACGCATGAAACGTAGCCCTGGAAATTCACATAGCGCCTGGGTGATTGCTAACACGTTAGCAGAATCTGATTCTAATTCCCCAGATAAACCAAATTGTTCTCGAGCCAATAACACCGCAGTACCATGATCGCCTACAGAGCCACTAATCAAAATCAAATCATTCTCACGAATTTGATCAATACCAAGCTTTAGATCAGCCGGACGTATGCCAATACCTGTTGTTGCGAAATATATTCCACCGCCCTGACCTCTCCTCAATACCTTGGTATCACCAGCGACTACCCTAACCCCACTATCACGGCAAGCTTGAGACATACTCTGCAGGACACGATCCAGCACTTCAATCTCTAACCCTTCTTCAATGAAAGCATTAAGTGTTAAGTACAGTGGTTTAGCACCAGAGACAGCAAGATCATTGATTGTTCCATGTACAGCAAGACTGCCAATATTTCCACCAGGAAATTCCAAAGGTTCCACAGTAAAACCATCCGTACTAACCATTATTTCCCCAACACCTATATCAAGGGGTATCAGCGCGGCATCCACCTGGGTATCAAGTAATTCATTTTTAAGATGACGAGCAAATAATGTTTCGATAAGCTCGCGCATCATACGCCCGCCATTGCCATGGGCTAAAGTAATATGTGAGTCAATAATATTAAGCATTTTATTCATGTTTATTAAATAACTTGATGTTGGCGCTTATTATGCGCTCAGTTTGTTCATTATTTTGCCAGACTTAAGTTAAGACATCTTTTTTATTTAGCAAAAGAAGCTAAAGCCTTCCGACTCACTAATGCAAGCGGGGGCTAAAGTCTGTAATATAAGCAGAGTAATTAGTGAAAGGAAATAAAGTCGTTTTTTAGCATTATGTTGATAAAACATTTCACAGTCATTATTATTCTTACTAAATAGTTTAATAAGATTGCAGATAAACAGTAACTGATGATTTTTTTAGTTTATTTATAGCCATATAGTTTAATTCACCTAGACCAGTTTATATCTGATATCAGAATGGAGAAAAATTAATGTGTCTTGCCATCCCCATGCAAGTTTCAAAAATTGACGGCCATACCGCTCACTGCAATGCCAAAGGTGTTGAACGTGATGTCAGCCTGTTTTTACTTCAGGATGAAAAAATCGAGGTAGGCGATTATGTATTAATTCACGTGGGTTACGCTATTCAAAAAGTAACGGAAGTTGAAGCTCTTTCAACCTGGGAGCTACTGGATCAAATGTTAGCAGAGGATGAATTAGGTGCATGAACTCTCCTTATGCGATGACCTGCTCAGTCAGGTTGTTACCATTGCAGCGCAAAATAATGCACAATCCGTTGCAAGTATTACCGTACAAATAGGTGCATTATCAGGCGTTGAACCCATTCTGCTTGAAACTGCCTTTAGCCTGATAAAAGAAGGATCTATAGCGGAACAGGCTCAATTGATAATACAGTCATCAGCCGTTACTATATTTTGTAAAAAATGCGGAGAAAAATCAGAGGTAGCGACGAACCATCTACTATGCCATGCTTGCCATAGCCATGAAACAGATGTAATAAAAGGTAATGAACTTATACTTGCTAGCGTCGAACTCAATTGTGTAGATCATTAATGTTAATAAAAACGTAACTACTCGGCGTATTTTTCTGTAGTTATCAGCCCCAATCTCGCTAAGTAGTTTCATTAAAACTTTAATAAGGGCTATCTTAAATAACAAGAGGTATCAAAAATGTGTAATACCTGTGGATGTAACATTACACCAGGAAATAGCCCGTTTGTTCTGGCTGAAAAACCTAAAAATGGTGTAACAACGGTTTCTGTTCTACAAAATTTATTGTCACAGAATAATCATCAGGCTGATCATAACCGCTCTCATTTTGATAGACATAAAGTGCTGGTCATTAATTTAATGTCTTCACCTGGCTCAGGCAAAACAGCGTTACTTGAAGAGACAATTAAACGCCTGCGCGAATCATTAAATATTGCAGTTATTGAAGGTGATCTGGAAACAGAAAACGACACCAAACGAATTCAGGCTCAAGGTGTACCCGCTTATCAAATTACCACTGGATCAGCTTGTCACTTAGATGCTCATCTGGTGCATAATGCTTTGCATCATATGAAACTTGATGATCTGGATATTTTGTTTATTGAAAATGTAGGTAATCTGGTATGCCCAGCCAGTTTTGATCTTGGCCACCATCGCAATGTGGTTTTACTGTCTGTCACTGAAGGTGATGATAAGCCAGCTAAATACCCTGTTATGTTCCGAGCCTCAGACTTAATGTTGATTAGTAAAATTGATTTATTACCCTATCTGGATAATTTTTCATCAGACCAGGCCAAACAAAATTTACATAATTTAGCCACTGATGCCCCCGTCATTGAATTAAGTTCAAAAAATGGTAATGGCTTTGATAGATGGATAAACTGGTTACAGTCCGAAATAGAGAGCTATCGTGCATTGTTACTTAAGCATAAAACTCAACGACCAAAGATACAAAAGGAAGGCCAATTACTTCATGTCCAGCCAGAGCAAACAAAGTTTACCCCCTTGAGTAATAATATCCATAATTGAGACTGATTATGTCAACTGATGCCAAACAATATCTGCAAAAAATTCGACAACTCCCGCTAGCAGATAAAATCCGAATAATGAATGTTTGTGGTGGCCATGAACGTTCAATTTCAATGGCAGGCTTACGTTCTGCTTTGCCTAAAAATATCGAGTTAATTCCAGGACCAGGCTGTCCGGTTTGTATCTGTCCCGAAGAAGATATTTACCAGGCCATACAAATTGCAGTTAATGAAGATGTGGTATTACTAGCATTCGGTGATATGTTGCGAGTACCCGTGAATGTTCCTAAAACCGATTTCCGTACATTAGAGCAGGCAAAAGCAGCAGGGGCAGACATTAGACCCATTGCATCCCCGACTGAAGCCATTCAAGTGGCCAGGGAAAACACGGGGAAAACGATTATTTTCTTTGTTGCTGGGTTTGAAACGACCTGTGCACCTGTTGCCGCAATGCTGGCAGAAGGCATACCCGATAATTTATTGCTTTTAATGAGCGGTCGATTAACCTGGCCAGCAGTCTCCATGTTACTTGAATCAGATACCCCTGCATTTGATGCTCTAATCGCACCCGGTCATGTAGCCACCATTATGGGCTCTGAGGAATGGCAGTTTGTTGTTAAGCAGCATCATATTCCCACTGCAGTTGCTGGGTTTACACCCGATAGTCTGCTTGCCGCTACTTATTCTGTGCTTAGGCAAAGGCTTGAAAACAAGCTTTTCCTCGATAATTGTTACACTCAAGTGGTCAATACTGACGGCAACCCAATGGCTCAACAACTTTTAAATTCAACACTAAAAGTTATTGATGCTCCTTGGCGAGGCATCGGAATTATTCCACAATCAGGTTTTGAATTAACCGAATCACTGGACGCACATAATGCTCGCATCCATTTCTCAAAATATACCGATGAAGCACGAAAAAAAGCGGGAGAAATGCCCGCAGGCTGTGATTGTGCCAAAGTGGTATTAGGTAAAATAAAACCCACAACATGCAGTCTATATGGAAAATCTTGTAAACCACGCCATCCAGTCGGCCCGTGCATGGTATCCGATGAAGGAGCCTGTCGTATTTGGTGGGCCTCTGGACAACGCACAGAAAATCAACAAGCAGTTGACCTTACCTAAGATAAGCAAATAATAGTGAGCGAGTTACAAGCACTGCACATTATCGTTACGGGCCGAGTACAGGGCGTTGGTTTTCGTCCCTTTGTTAATCGTATTGCTAATCAATTTGGGCTGGCTGGCTGGGTACGTAATCGTAGTGGTCAAGTTGAAATTAGAGTTGAAGGCAGCGACAAGATATTAACAGCATTTACTGAAGCCTTGCATAATCAGGCTCCCCCGCTAGCTCAGCCCGACTATCCCGTTGTATCTTCTGTATCCCCCATCGGGTTTTCCGGCTTTAATATTGCAAAGAGTGAAGCCGAAGATAACGCTGATATTCATATTCCACCCGACTTCTTTGTTTGTGATGACTGTCTGACTGAGATGCAAAATCCACTGGAAAGACGCTATCGCTACCCCTTCATCAATTGTACCCAGTGCGGCCCAAGATACACGTTAATCGACAGCTTACCTTACGACCGGCCGAATACGGCTATGGCAAACTTTAAAATGTGTCCTAACTGTCGGGATGAATACTGCAACCCAGTTGATAGACGCTACCATGCCCAACCTCTGGCCTGTTGTAATTGTGGTCCTAGCCTTTACTATCATAGAGCTAAATACCCTGTCATAAACGATAATGAAAAAGCTTTAGCGTCCTGCATTGCAAGTTTACGTGAAGGCTTAATCATCGCTGTTAAAGGTGTCGGGGGTTACCACCTAATATGCGATGCCTCAAACTCAAGTGCCGTGAACCGGCTTCGGAAACGAAAACATCGACCCCATAAACCCTTAGCAGTACTAGTACCCTGGAAAGGTAAAAATGGATTAGAACTAGTGGATCAATTAGCTGTTCTATCTGCTAATGAAAAACAACTGCTAAGCTCTCCATTACGCCCCATTGTATTACTTGCCAAACGAGTTAACTCTATTCTAAGCCAGAGTATTGCCCCCGGTTTAAATGAAGTCGGCCTTATGTTGCCCTACAGCCCCTTACATCATCTACTGGCAAATGACTATGGCTCTCCCATGGTGGCAACCTCAGCAAATTTAGCGGGTGAACCCGTTTTAACTGATGAAATTGAAGTAGAAACTCGCCTCAGTCAAATCGCTGATGCCTTCTTACATCACAACCGTCCTATTCGCCGCCCTGCTGATGACTCTGTGTATCGCCTAATCTCAGGTAAACCACGCCCGATTAGATTGGGGCGTGGCTATGCCCCCGTTGAACGAAAGCTTCCATTTCAGCTTAAACAACCTATCCTGGCTATTGGTGCTGACCTAAAGAATACGGTAGCTCTTGGGTTTAATGATCGTGTGGTGGTCTCCCCTCATATTGGTGATTTAGGTTCTCCTCGCAGCCAACAAGTGTTTGAACAGCTTATCGCCGACTTGATACAACTTTATGATATTAATCCACAGGCAATCATTTATGATGCACACCCTGGTTATCATTCCAGTCGCTGGGCAAAGAGACAAGAGCGGCAAACCATTGCTGTTTTTCACCACCATGCTCATGCATCGGCTCTGGCTGGGGAACATGAGCTAAAAGGAGACAGTCTGGTTTTTACATGGGATGGTACTGGTTTGGGGGAGGATAATAGTCTTTGGGGGTGCGAGGCGTTATTAGGCTCACCAGGAAATTGGCATCGAACATGCTCCATTAAACCTTTTAGCCTGCCTGGAGGTGAAAAGGCTAGCCGTGAACCTTGGCGCAGTGCTCTGTCCGTTTGCTGGGAACTCGGTCTGGACTGGACTGATTGTCCTCATGATGCCAGTCTATTGCGTCAAGCCTGGGAAAAAGATATCAACTGTCCAAAGACCAGTTCTGCTGGACGATTATTCGATGCAGCGGCAGCACTAATTGGTATTGCTCATTTTTCCAGTTATGAAGGCCATGCAGCCATGCAGCTGGAAGCAATAAGCACAGCCGGAGCAGAAGCAATACCTTTAGCACTTTCTGAAAATTCAGCTGGAATAATCATCACTGACTGGGCTGCTCTTATAGCCTTTTTAATGGATAAAAAAGTCAGCCCAGCACAACGAGGTTCAGTATTTCATGCCAGTTTAGCTAACATAATAGTTGACCAGGCAATGGCTATACGCGAAAAACATAAAATCACACAAATAGGTTTATCTGGTGGCGTTTTCCAAAACCGATTACTGACAGAACTTGCTGTTTCTAAATTAACAAAACAGGGATTTCAGGTATACAGTCATGAGGCCTTTCCTGCTGGCGATGGAAGTATCAGCTTTGGTCAAATAATTGAAGCTGGAAAGACCTATGTATAAAGCTGGTAAACTAATCAGTCATTCTTCTCATCCCACAAAACAGGGAATGCATTACGTACACGATCAATATCTTGCTGATCTACATTTTTACCTTGCAAGGTAATCAGTAATGCATAGAGATCTTGAGTATTGACTTTAAAAGTGCGTTTAGGCTCTGAGCCCAAAGATTTCGACAAGTGTTTAATGGTTTTAGAGAAAGGTAATGGTTTTGCAACTGAGCGTGCTGGCCTTGATAATTCACTTTCAATAATCTGTTTTTCATTTCCAACAGGTGCCTTTAGGGTTTTGCGAAGTATATCTTTCGCTCGTGTCCAGGAAATATCTCCATTTGCCAGTTTCTCACGCATTAACTCAGTTGTTAATGGTGCAAAGCGAATAATATCGTCTATCCAGCTAACACTTTTATCAAAGAATTCAGCGATACGGTCTTTTGACCAGTTAGCATTATTAAGGTATATAACCGTCTGGAAATAGTCGACTATTTTAGTATCAACACGGTCAGAGTTTAACTTTAGGTTAAGCGCTTTAATTTCATCAGGATCACCAGTAACAATTCGCACATCAACTCTATCAAAATACCCTGGATTTGATTGACGAATACCTTGAATAGCCTCCATTCGATGAAAACCACCAACCAGATAATACTCTCTGTTATTACGTTCCCACACCACTAAAGGTTCAAATAAACCATTGGCAACAATATCTTTTTCAAGGTGAGCAACTTTAGCCAGATCCAGGTCTCGATGATTGGTTAGTGTATGGTGAAATTCTATTTGATCAATAGCTAAGTATTCGTACCGTTTGGTAGCAAGCATTATTTGTTCTCTTTACGCGGAAGAAGGTTCAAAATGAGAGTTAATAAACCAAGGTACAATAAAATTAAATACGCTAGTTTATTGCCAGCAATTGTAACTCATTTCGATGTGATTTTTTAAACAACATTAAATAGACATGAGCCAAAACCATGCTGCATTTAGATAGCGTTGTATTAATAAGGTATAGAAAGACCAAGCCAAGTCATTTTATTATTTTAATACTCTTTATTTTGTGAATAAATAAGTCTATTCTATAGAAATGGATGTTACAGAAAAAATTTAAATCAGTTCATTCAAATTTTATCTTATCTTTAAAGCTGAAAGGATAGCTAACACTTATGATCAGTAATAATACGGATATACTTATCGTAGACGATACCTTAGAAAACTTACAGTTATTATCCAACATTCTAAAAGAAGCTGGCTATAAAGTCCGCCCTGCATCAAGTGGAAAGCAAGCGTTAAAAGCAATTGATAACAAACAACCAGACCTTATTCTATTAGACATCAAGATGCCCGAGATGGATGGATATGAAGTTTGCCGCATATTAAAAAGTCAACCTGATACAAAAGATATTCCAGTCCTTTTTATCAGTGCATTGACTGACCTTAATGACAAACTAAAAGCTTTTCAAGTAGGTGGTTTAGACTATATTAGCAAACCATTTCAATTCGAAGAAGTAAAAGCTCGTGTAAGCACACATATTCAATTGAAAGCTTATCAAAATGAGATGGAAGAAAAAATTTCACAGGGTGTAAAAGAGCTGGAATCACTGTCGCAAGAAATTATCGAAACACAGCGTGAAGTCATTTTTACCATGGGCGAAATTTGTGAAACTCGCTCACATGAAACAGGCTTACATATTAGGCGCGTAGCGGAGTTTTGTTTTTTATTGGCTGAGTTAGCTGGTCATAAAGATGCCTGGCTTATTAAGCAGGCATCCCCTATGCATGATATTGGTAAAGTCGCTATTCCTGATCACATTTTACATAAACCTGGAAAATTAACATCTGAAGAGTGGAAGATCATGCAATCACATAGCGAGCTAGGTTACAAAATGCTCTCAGTATCTCACCGCCCTCTATTAACTACTGCTGCAACAATTGCTTATGAACACCATGAAAAATGGGATGGAACGGGATATCCACGAGGTTTAAAAGGTAAGGAAATCAGTTTCTATGGGCGAGTTACTGCAATTGCTGATGTTTTTGATGCTCTAGGGCATGACCGCTGTTATAAAAAAGCCTGGCCTTTAAACGATATTCTGGCTCATTTAAAAGAACAACGCGGAAAACATTTTGATCCCGAATTGATTGATTTAATGCTCGCTTCAATGGATAAGTTTTTAAAGATTAGTCATACATTTAAAGAACAGTTTTGAAACCTTATAAGCCCTCTTCACTGTTAATCAATACACCAAAAAAAAGCAGCAAGCATTCTATGCTGTTAAAGATTTCAATTCTGTAAAATCTTATAGCAATCAATAACTTTTTCAACCTGGAAATATCTATCCCTGTTGAACTGAATAATTGATCATCTATGTAGTTTAACTAAAATTTCATTAACCAGACAAGCCGTTTAAATCAATCAATCAATCAAACTCACTCATTTTTCTACTATAGATTTAAAGTGTAAAAAGTTGTATAACAACTATAATCATCAATGAAAAGTAAGAATTAATTTAACACCCAGTATTCGTATTTAATACCTTATTGAGTTATAAAATGTTAATGGGTTAATGGTGCTTTCATGAACAAAATATACTGTTTATTTTCTGGAATGAGTCTTTTATATTGCTCCGTAGCTTTATCTGTTGATCAGGTAAAACCAGAAACTGTCGGTTTATCCAAAATTCGACTAGAGCGAATCAGCCAGCTAATTGATCAACACATTGCACAGAAAAAAATAGCAGGTGCAGTTACTTTAGTTGCACGTAAAGGCAAGATTGCCTACCTACACTCTAGCGGCCTCGCCGATATTGATAAGCCTATGCAGGCTGATACAATTTTCAGAATCGTATCAATGACTAAGCCGATTACCAGTACCGCAATTATGCTGTTGTACGAACAAGGCAAGCTCCTGCCATCTGATCCTGTGGCAAAATATATTCCTGAATTCCAAAACCAAAAAGTATTGGTCATGCAACCCGAAGGCAGTGACTTTCCCTACAAGTTGCTCCCCGTTAAAAGAGATGTCACCATCCATGACCTGCTAACCCATACTTCTGGTATTTTATATTTAGCTTCAACAGGCTGGTTTCCTGATGCTAAACGTGAGCAAGTCATTAGTTTTTATCGTGATGCAGGCATTACTGATGGCTTTTGTCGTCCTGATGAAACTATTGGCAGCATGGTAAAACGTTTAGCAAAACTTCCTTTGTATGCACAACCAGGTGAAAAATGGGAGTATAGTCTCTCTGCTGATGTATTAGGCTATTTAGTCGAAGTGGTTTCAGGAATGAAATTTGACAAATTTGTACAAACACAAATTTTCGACCCGCTTAAAATGACAGACAGTCACTTTTATATTCCTGAGACCAAGTTAGCACGACTTTCAGCAGACTGGAATTCAGACTGGAAAGGCTCCTTATCACGAGTAACAGGACCCCTAATTGATGGTGATTTAGCTTTATGTCCAAATGATGCTTACGCCCTATCAGGTCAATACTTATCAGGAGGTGCAAGTGTGTTATCTACTGCATACGATTATTACCGCTTTGCGCAGATGTTTCTTAATATGGGCGAACTTGATGGTGTGCGTATATTAAGCCGAAAAACAGTAGAATTAATGACTGCCACTAATCATACGGGGGATCTTGATGCAACTTTATTGCATAGTAAGGGCTGGAAGTTTGGTTTAGGTTTTGCGATACAACAAGACAGAAGCCATAATGTTGATAGTGGTGACGCGGGGGTATTTGAATGGGCTGGATATTATTCGACACGTTTTAGTGTTAACCCTAAAGAACAAACAGTCACCATTTTTCTTTCACAAACATCCCCTTTTGGTGCACATTTTGGTTTGTGGGATAAAATCACAGCTCTATCCACTTCAGCTATCGTTGATTAACAAAGGATGAAAAATGAAATTAACTAATAAACTCATTTATCTATTTTGCCTATCTACTTTTTTATTTTCTGCCAATAGCTCTGCAACGGGTCCCAGAGTTGCCCCCAGTTTATTTGTCGAAAATAAAAACATGATGTATGCACTGCAATACCCCCCTTTTATTGACAGCAACACTCAACAACATGGTCTATTATTTGAGTTGATCAACAACGTTTTTAATTCTGAAAAAATGGAAGGAGTGATTAATATTTTACCGTCACAAAATATGGTGAAATATTATTTTAGTCAAGAAAATGCATTAGCAATGATTGGCCATGACTTTAACCTAAATACTATTGATCGTAAAAAATCCCTGTTTATTCCCGTTTTAGTGGTTGATGAATATTATTTTCATTACCAGCCGTCTTTTGAGCAAGGGCTGGGGTGGAACGGTAATTTAAGCAGTCTAAAGGGAAAAACTTATGGTGCCAATAAAGGTGATGATGTCAGCGCTTATAAAAAAGCCGGGATAACGGTTAAATACGCAAGAGTGACTGCTTTATTAAAGCAATTGCAGCAAGGAAAGCTGGATATAATACGCGAACCTGAAATAACCCTTAACAATTTAGTCAATCGTTTTTTTCCAGATCAATCATCCTTATTCGTAAAACAGGAACCAAAAGCAGGTGTTATGCCTATGGGCATTGTTTTTAATACAAGCCATACCGATGGCAAAAAAACGGCAAAACAGTTTCAAGCCGGTTTAAATAAATTAATTACCAGTGGCCGCTATCAAGAAATTTTGCACCAGCATTTAGGGGAACAAGTCAATATAGAACACTTTGTTAAACAGTTAAAAGGTAAATACTAGGTATTGAGTATGTACAAAAGAGTAAGCAATTGCATCAAATACATTGTCAGGCTTTTAGCGCTTGCCCTGTTATTTACTCCCTGTGTTAACTCCGCCGCTGAGCTTATTCAATTTGATGCGAATGAAAGTCCACCCTACTGGTCAGCAAATATGGAAGGGCAAGGTTTGTGTGGAGAGATCTTACATGCCTTATCTAAAGAAACCGGGTTAACTGCAAAAATCAACTTTAAACCACTTAAGCGCTTAATTGAAGACACCAAAAATAATGATTTGGGTAACCCTCTTTTTTATATTGAAACTCAGGACTTTGCAGGCATTATTCCAATAGCCCTGTACCAGATTTCTTTTTATTACTACAAACCAAACCATCCTAAACAAATAACACTAAATAACCTGAACGATCTAAAAAAGTACAAAATTGGCATTTTAAAAGGTACTTTAATTGACCAGCTGGCCTTTGAACAATTAGGCATAGTTTTTGAAAGCAGTTACAAGCAGAGCTCTATTTTTAAAAAACTCAAATTGGGGCGGATTGACTTGGCCATAGAGATAAACTTAATTGCTCAACAACTTATTAACCAGCTATACCCCGAACAATCTCACAACTTTGCTCACATCTCAATTTCTGAAAAGCCCTCAGCGATTGCACTGATGATTAACGAAGAAATGCCCGATGCTAAAAAAATAGTTCAACGCTATCGTGAAGCCTTAACACGTTTAATTGCTAAAGGGCGTTACCAACAAATACTAGAAAAGTATTATATAAAGACTCCAATTCCCATCAACTGGTATTCAGAATTAGCTCGTTATGATCGTTTATATAATTTCGACTTAAGCGAATGAAAATTAAATTCAGCATAAAAACAAAAATTACGGCGAGTGTATTATTTGTTGTTATCTCTGTTTTAGGCACACATGCAGGTACTCTTTTTTTTCAAACACAGTATTTTTTGAATAGTGATCTTGAACATCGCTCAGAGAGGATAATGCAGCGCTTGACAGAAAATTTAAGACTGCCTTTATGGGAGTTAGATAAAAACTGGGTGTATAAGATTCTGCTTACTGAAATGGCTGATGAAGATGTTTATGCAATTAGTGTTATTGGTGCTGAAAACCTTAATGTGGCCATGATGCGTAACCAAGAGTGGCAAATAGTAAGAGGAAATCCGCCTGAAATAATTCAAAAAGGTTTCATAGTCAAGCAAACCAAAATATTACGTAATAATGAAGAAATTGGACAACTCAGACTTTCATTAAGTAAAAAGTTAGTTGTTCAACAGCTTAAGCAAGGAGTATTTAAAAACTTAATCAGTACCGCTATTTTAATCACTTCAATTGTTATTTTCCTGGCCTTATTATTGAAATGGATTGTCATCAAACCTTTACATACCATTTCTACTGCTGCGCAAGCTGTTGCCAGAGGACATTATGAAGATAAGCTGATAGTTAAAGGGAATGATGAAATAAGCATGTTGATGAGATATTTTGAGCATATGCGACAAAATATCAAATTAAGAGAGCATGAGCGTGATGGCGCAATAAAAGCTTTAGAAAACTCAAAAAATGAATTATTAAAATTAAATAACAATTTAGAATCACGAGTCATCGAGCGAACAGCTGCTTTAAAAAAAAGTAACCATCATTTTCAAGAACTCAGTATAGCTTATGAAAAAGCAAAGAATGCAGCCGAGTCATCTAACAGGTCAAAAAGCATTTTTTTATCCAACATGAGTCACGAATTACGTACCCCCATGAATGCAGTCTTAGGTTTTTCACGCATATTATTGGATGATAAAAAAATTACCACAGAACAAAAAGAAAGCCTCGACATTATTAATCGAAGCGGTAGTCATTTGCTTAATTTGATTAATGGTATTTTAGATATGGCCAAAATTGAATCAGGCCGAATGCAGGTTGAATATAAACCTTTTGATTTAGCATTATTGATTCAGGATGTAATTAATATGATGCACGAACGTGCCGAAAAAAAAGGCATAGATTTATATATCGACCAAACATCGTCCTTTCCACGTGCTATAGATAATGATGAAGGAAAATTACGTCAAATCCTGGTAAATTTGTTAAGTAATGCGATTAAATGTACCGATACTGGACACGTTATTTTACGTTTAAAAACCGATAAAGAAAGTTTAAATCAAGCTGTTATTTGCTTTGAAGTTGAAGATACTGGCCGTGGAATCAGTAAAGAACACTTACCTACAATCTTTACAGCTTTTATCCAAGTTGGGGAACAAGCTGAGCAAACAGGTACAGGCTTAGGTTTAGCTATCACACATGAATTTGTTAAATTATTAGAAGGTCAAATTTCTGTTGAAAGTAAACTAGGCAAAGGGAGTATTTTTAAAGTCTATATCCCGGTCGTTAAATTGGATGAACAACATATATTAAGCATTGCCCCCAAAACAGAAAATAAAATTATTGGCTTGCTCTCCGAACAAGACAATTATCGCATTCTGGTTGTTGAAGACCAGTTGGAGAATCGCTTGCTATTACACAGGTTACTTGAATCCGTTGGCTTTCAAGTTATTGAAGCCATTAATGGCCTGGAGGCAATAGAAAAGTTTGCCCAGTATAGTCCGGATTTTATCTTTATGGACAGACGGATGCCCGTTATGGACGGCATCATAGCCACAAAAAAAATAAGGGGTTTAGCGGGAGGTAAAGAGATCCCAATTGTTGCCGTGACAGCATCAGTTTTTGAGCAAGAACGTTCAGTTCTAAAGGAGGCAGGTTTCAATGAAATCATTAACAAACCTTATAAAGATGAAGAAATATTTAACTGCATGGAAAAATATTTAGACATAAGGTATCTATACGAGGGCAATAAAACTTCAAACGAATCGATCGTAAAACATGAGGTTAATACTAATAATATTAAAAAACTACCCTCCGATCTAATTAATGATTTAATATTTTCTGCAAATAGTTTAGATGTAGAATTAACATTGGAACAGATCGCTAAAATTGAAGTATTAGATCCTGTACTGGCAAACAGTTTAAAGCAATTAGTTGATCATTTTAACTTTGAGAAAATCATCGCCTTAGTAGAACAAAAATAAAACTAACCCATCAAGTTATGGTACAAATTTATAACCTGCTCAGCAATTTCATGATGACTACTATATAACACCCCTCGATGATTCATAAAGCTTGAGTCAGGTCGATTTAAATCTAAAGGTCGACCCTGTATATCACTCACCACGGCCCCAGCCTCTGCAAAAAGACAGGCTGTTGCAGCGTAATCCCACAAACTCCCCCCCCCTGTTTCCGGTTTTGGAAATTTAAAATAGCAGGCTGGATTTTTTTCCAATACCCAACTCGCATTCATAACAGCACCACCATATAAAATATTGTTAACGCCACAATACCCCAGTTTTGTTGCTATATTTTCAAGTTCAGTAAGCGTTTGATCGAACAAATGATGCTGCTTGAAACTTCGGTCAGAAATGAATGTTAAAGATTGTTCTGATAAGGCTAAATTAGACTTCCATGCCCAGGGTTTACCATTTCGTAAAGCGCCATGGCCTTTTATTGCCGAATAAAGCGTCTGTTCAACAGGATCATAAATCACCCCAATATAAGGTGTGCCATCACTGCAGACCAGAGCTATTGATACAGAATAACCAGCAGTGGATTCAACAAAAGGAAGCGTGCCATCCAAAGGGTCGATACACCAGAAAAAATCTTTCTTCAATCGCTGAAAATCATCAGGACTTTCTTCTGTTAGTAGAGCCAGATCATAGCGCTCGCAAGTCGGAAGCAGTCTCTGCAAAATAAGCTGTTGAGCTAATAGATCTACCTCAGTAACTACTTGTGATGCAAGACTTTCACCGGCCTTTTTAGTGTTAACAGTCACTGGGGTATTTGAGTTTTCTGAGATGACTTTTCCAGCTTGATAAGCAGCCGAAATGGCACATTGACTTAACAAAACAAAATCACTGGAAACAAGTTTCATGCTGGCAACCTAGATTGTTTCATTTAACTTAGCTAATACTTCACGCGCCAGACCTTCACTATAACCGTTAATTTTCCAATGATCAGGACTCCATCCTTTTAAAAATCGATGAAAGTCTGTCCATGCCACTGGGTATAAGGCCCGCCAGTCACGTTCAATAGCATCACCATCCATAGTCTGATGTTGTTTTTTTAATGCCTGTTTTAGCGTGTAAAAATAAAAATCTAACAGCTCAGACTCGCATTGTTGGCACTCATCCTCATCTAAACAGCTACCGATAAAGTAAGCGACATCTTTAATGCCACAGCCACCACCAACATATTGAAAATCAACTGCAGCAACGCTTTGACCATTTTGAGAAAAACAAAAATTCGCTAACTTGGCATCTCCATGAACAAAGGTCTGAAAGGGACTGTTTTTTAATTTCTGATCAATTAATATCGCCGCTTGTTTTAACTCTGGATCATTCAATGCTTTAAGTTCATCTGGACGAGTATCTAAATGCCAGTAGGTTCCTATATCCCATAAACCTTCAGGTTTTTTCCCCATAAATGTCGCATGAAAATTGGCTAACCACGAAAGACAGGTTTTTATCTCAGTCATAGACACTGACGTTCTACGCCCTGAAAACCCACTCTCATCCAGATCCTCAAGCACTATAAAAACTTCATTTTTATCAGAAGTAAGTGCCAGGCAATGCGGAACCCTGCTATCTTCACCACAAAGCTTATTCCACTGTTGATACCAGGCCATTTCAACCTGATAAGATTTTAATTTCCTTTGGTGAGATAAGTCTGTATTCCAGCCACGAGGGTGTTGAATTAGATTTGAAAACTGAACATGTTTAACCACTACATTTTGCATCGGTGAGTCTATCAATCCATAGCGTACAATCTTTCCATAGCCACTCCATAAACTCTGAATCACTTCAATTTCAAATAGTGATTTTGCCTTTGTTGCCTTAAGAAGGATGGTTTGAAAATGGTTGTTCAGCATAGAGAGTATAATCTCAATTAATAGTTAGAAGTCGATATCTATTTAGATATTTTAAATTAAAAAACTTTTTATTACTTTAACTTTGTTTTTTTTCTATGAGTTGGCTACACTGTGATTAATTGCCTATAAGAAAAAGGGTTATACAATGGAGACGATAGAGCCAAAGCCAACCCTACCCTACTATACTTTACTGGAATTATTGGGCGATAGTCTTAATTCTTCAATTTATAAAGCCGTCTCAAAAGAAAATCCTGATAATTTTTTTATCATTAAAATCTTAAAACGACCTATTAATAACGAAAACCAGCGTCGCTATCTTGTTCAAAAAGTTGAAAGACTAAAAATCATTCATGATCCACACGTAATAATTCCACAAAGCTTTGAACACTTTAGTGACACTCAATTTATAGTACGTCATTATTTCCCAGGAAAACCTCTTAATACTTTCCTTGCTGAACAGCAGAAAACATCACTGACAGACTTTTTTAATATTGCCAGTGAATTAACCCTGGCCATCAATGCAATACATGAGGCTGGTATCGTACATGGTGGAATCAAACCTAATAATATTCTGATTCAGGAAGGAACACATACCATTCGAATAGTCGACTTTTTAAACCCTGTCGATATTCAGGAAATCAGCCATTTCATCTATGACCAACGCTTTGTTGAAGGCACTTTAGCTTATACCTCTCCAGAACAAACAGGCCGTATTAATCATCGAGTTGAATTTTCCACTGATATTTATTCCTTAGGCATCATATTTTATCAGTTATTAACCGGTAGCTTACCTTTTACCAGTACAGATCCCCTCGAATTGATTCATTCGCATTTAGCTCAAGAAGCTTCCCCTGTAAATCAGGTCAATCCTCAGGTTCCAAAAATGCTGAGTAAAATTATCGCTAAAATGTGTTTAAAAGAACCTGAAAAACGATATCAAACGGGGGTGGGGTTGTATGCAGATATACGTCAATGTGCCGATGACTATAATCAGACTGAGCAGGTACAGCCTTTTATACTGGGTTTAAGAGATCATACTAGACGAGTCATTTTTATTTCTAAAATGGTAGGTAGAGATAAGGAAGCGCAAGCAGTCATTGATAATTACTCACAACTGGTATCAGGCAAAGGCTTTCATTCGGCTTTCATTTCTGGCTTACCTGGCATTGGTAAAACTCGCTTGATTCAAGAATTACAACAGCCTTTAATCGAAAACAAAGGCTATTTTACCTCTGGAAAATTCGATCAATATCAAAAAAACATCCCTTATAGCTCTTTAATTCAGGCTTTTCGTAATCTGATTCGTACTTTTTTAACCGAAAGTGATACGCGTGTTAAGGAGTGGAAAGAACAAATTTTACTCGCACTAGGGAAGCAAGGAAAAGTAATTACTGATGTCATTCCTGAGTTAACCATTCTACTTGGTCCCCAACCCGATGTAGCAATTTTACCCCCTGTAGAAGCAAGAAACCGCTTTAATAATTTATTTGGCGCTTTTCTTGGCTGTTTAAGCAGAGAACAAAACCCTTTAGTCTTATTTATTGATGACTTGCAATGGTGTGACAGTGCCACCTTTGATTTTTTACAACATATATTTGCCAATGCTGAAGATTACCCTCATCTTTTTTTTATTGGTGCTTACAGACACAATGAAGTTGATCAGTCACACCCCCTGGTCTTTTTACTCAGAGCCATTAAAGCCTGGGGACAAAAGCCTCAAGAATTACAAATAGGCCCCTTGGATAAACAGGCATGTCACGACATGGTCGCTTATATTTTAGACTTACCGTTACAGCAGACTAAGCACCTGGCTATTTTTCTTGCTCAATTAACGGAGGGCAACCCCTTATTTGTCAGCGAAAGTTTGTCCTGGCTGAACGGTGAAGAACTACTACTGTTTAATGAAAAGGGGCAATGGGGCTGGGACATGGATAAAATCCGTCACTCCAATATGCCCACTACAGTCGTTGATATGTTTGGTTCTAAAGTTCAACGTTTAGAACAGGAAACACTTGAGATTGTTAAGATTTGTGCCTGTATGGGCAACCGTTTTGCCGCTGAAGATATCGCATTAATTCACGATATTGAACTGCGGGCTTTGTTTGAGTACTTAAAACCCGTTTTGACCTTAGGGCTGTTTATTGAAAGCAAAACTGAATTTCAATTTGTTCACGATAGAGTTCAGGAAGCCGTTTTAAGATTAATTCCTCCTGAACAGCGTCGCCTGATTCACTGGCAGGTCGGCTGGCATTTATTAGGGGATAAAGCGCTCGATGCTGAACTTGAAAATCAAGACAACTTATTTACCATCGCCGCACATTTAAACCTGGGCTGTCCAGACGATATCTCTAACGAAGACATTTTGCGGGTGGCACAGATCAATCTCTGTGCTGGCAATAAGGCACTTAATGCCCTGGCAACTCAGGCAGCAAATGAATACTATGGTGATGGCCTTAAATTATTATCAGAACAAGACTGGAATGATCACTACACTTTAATGTATCGACTACACCAAAAACTGGCAAAAACCGAGCTCATGTGTGGCCGATATGAAGCATCTGAAATTCTACTTAATGAGTTGTTACAACGAGCTGTTGATGATTTGGACAGAGCAGAAGCTTTAGCAGAACAAACAACCTCTCTATCCTCAATTGGCGACTTTATCAAAGCAATTGATACAGCTAACAGAGGGCTGGCATATTTTGATAAAGCAATACCAGAAAAAGATGAAATAGCTCAGCAGCAGTTACAATCATTAATGGAATCAATTGATGAAGAATATAATGATGTTTGGAGTAGCATTCTTAACATGCCATTTACTGATGATAGAAAAAGTAAAGTCGAACTGGTTTTTTATAGCGAATTGATTCCTGACTTATATATGTCGGGACTAGTCCCTCAGCTATATCTATCAGCAGCCCAATCAACTTTGCATTGTTTAAAGGGGGGGATGGATGAATCTGTCATCTATTCCTTTTCAATTATGGGATTAAACCTGGGAGAACAAGGCCAATTTGAAAGTGCTTTTCGCTATCAGGATCTAGCACATGACCTCTGTGCCCGGTATCCGGATACCTTTGGTGCAACACGAGGTATAAACGGTATAGTCTGGTGTAATATGCACTCTCGCAGTCATCCTAAAGAAATTATTGATTACTGTCGAAAAGGTATTCAATGTGGTAAGAATTGTGGTGATCTCTATAATGCAGGCTTATCCTACGGGCCTTTAATGTGGAATCTGCAAGTTCATGGCAATGACTTTAATAACATAAAAGAAGTTGCAAAAGAGTGTCTGGAATTTTCCGAAAAGAACCAACTGTCATTTTCAGTCGGTTTAGCAGAAGCTGTTCAGGCTGGCTGGGTTGAACCGATGAAAAATTCACGAGCTGTTGCTATACCGATGGAGGAAAAACTAGCTTTATGGGAAAGCCGTAATCATGTCGCCTCCGCCGGCAGTTATTTCGTGTTACTCGGTATTAGTCATTATTATTTTGGACGTTACCAGGAGGCGAATGACTGTCTGGGCACTGTACAAAAGTTTCTGACAGGAATGACCGACAATGTATTAAAAAGGCAATGGTATGCCTTCCAGATACTCAATGCTTTACGCAATACAGCTGAATCAACAGAATCTAAACAGCAATTACAGAACCGATTAAGCCCTCTTTTACAACAACTGGAAACATGGGCAGAACTAGGCCCGTTGTTAAAACCCTATCTGGCTTTATGCCACGCCGAATGGAGCCGATATTTTACTGACTCTAATGATACGGGTATGTATTATATGCAGGCGATTGAACAAGCACGAGTGCAAAACTATATTTTTTTAGATGGTTTTATTAATGAGTTATTTGCTGAATGGCTCATACAAAAACACTGGCTTAGCAATCAACAGTATTTAATTCAAGCACTGCGTCTTTATCAGAACTGTGGCTATAAGGGTAAAGAAATCCAATTACTGGAAAAATACCCTGGCGTTTTAAAAGACCAATCAGAACGACCCACCGATGAATCACAGAGTTTTGAAGAAGATTTAACCTTACCTGATCTTGATGTCGATTATCTAATTAAATCTTCACTGGCATTGTCAGCTGAGATTAATCAAGAACAACTGCTGTCAAAAATTATGAATGTAGTTTTAGAATGTTCAGGTGCTCAACAGGGTTTTTTATTACAGAAACAGGATGACGACTGGCTTTGCATAAGTGAAAAACAAGTTAATCAGAAAGTGTCAAAAAACACTTTGCCCGCCCCATTAAAAGACATGATCAATATATGCCAGGGTATTGTGCATTATGTGACTAGAACTCAAGAGAGTGTGGTGTTAGCCGATGCTCTTGAGTCTTTAGAGTTTAAAAATTTACCTGAGGTTGCGGACTACTCAATACGTTCTTTATTATGTGTTCCGGTGATGCGCCAGGCTGATCTGGTAGGAATACTGTATCTGGAAAATCGTTTATCACCCGATATATTTACTGCTAACCGAGTACGAATGATTCAACTATTAAGCATGCAAATGGCTATTTCCATTGAAAATGCCCATCTGATTTCAGAAATAAGTCAATTCAATAGAGAACTAGAACAACGGGTTCAGGAAATATCACTAAAAAATAGAGAAAAAGACCATTTATTGATTCAACAATCAAAATTAGCAACCATGGGAGAAATGATCAATAATATTGCACATCAGTGGCGACAGCCTCTAAACGCCTTAAGTTTATTATTTGGAAACCTGCAGGATGCTAAACAGTTTGATCAGCTCAGTACTGAATATCTTGATCAACAAATCGAAAATGGTTTTGCCTATATAGAAAAAATGTCCAATACCATTAACGACTTTAGGGATTTTTTCAGCCCCAATAAGGTACGTGAAGTGTTTAGTGTACGACAGGCTGTTGAAGATGCAATAACGCTGGTGGAGTCCAGTTTTAAGGCGCATAGTATTCAAATTGAAGTGGATATGCCGCAAGATATCAAGCTTTATGGCATACTCAACGAATATGCTCAGGTCGTGTTAAATTTATTAACCAATGCCAAAGAAGCTATTCTAGGCAAAAAGCCTACTGGCTTGATTCAAGTGAGTTTGATTACTCGACAGAGTAAAGTCTATTTAACCGTCTTAGATAGTGGCGGTGGAATTAATGAAGATATTCTGGGTCATATTTTTGAGCCTTATTATTCGACCAAGGAAGGCGGGATGGGCATAGGCTTGTATATGTCTAAAATGATTATAGAAGGCAGTCTGAGTGGTCAAATTAAAGCCTGCAATAAACAGGAAGGTGCTGAGTTCTCTATTGTGGCCCCTATCCTTTCAGAAAATGCTGATTACCAAACATTAACTCAATCTGGTAATAATGCGGAGTAATAACTGATGACAAATGCTGAACAAACAAATAATTCAGACATACTCTATTTGAGATCACTTAGTATTCTCTATGTAGAAGACGAAGATGAAGTTAGAGATCAATTAAAAACGTATTTAGAAAGACGTTGTCGTAAGGTCTATACGGCAGCAAATGGTAAAAAAGGCCTGGAAGCCTATAATAAATACAACCCCGATATCGTTGTTACTGATATTCTGATGCCAATTATGGATGGTTTAATCATGTCTGAAAAAATTCAGGCTATTAATCCACGAGCCCCCATTATTATTATTACAGCTTTTGAAGAACCCCGTTATTTTCATCAAGCCATTGAGCTTGGTGTTCATCAATATGTTAACAAGCCTGTTAAGTTACCCATCCTTGAGCAATCCTTGCTTAAATGTGCCAGAGTACTTAGGGCCGAAGCTGCTTTAAAAGAAATAGAAGAACGTTATAAAGTATTATTTAAATTATCACATATCGCTATCTCAGTTGCTGATGCCGATCATAAATCACAGCATTTAATTCTAGACAAAGCCAGTACTAGTCAGTCCGTTGAAGGAGGCTTAGTTGATTGTAATGATGCCTTCCTGGAGTTGATCGGTTACAAGAATTTTAAAGATCTGCAGCAACAAGAATATAATATTTATTCATTGATGACGGATGCATCTGCAAAACTTTTTAATGAGTTAGTACATGAGGAATTATTAGTAAAAGGCTTTACCAGTGAATTTGAACTTGAGTTACTTAGCCAGGAAAAAATAAAAATCCCAGTGATAGGCCAACTGATCTTGCGTTACTCAGATTCAGGGGAACCGATAGAGATCTGGATGGTGATGAGAGATATCAGGGAACGGCGAAAAATTGAGGAAAAGTTACGCTTATCGGCAAAAGTATTTGAATCATCTAAAGACGCTATTATTATTAGTGACCATGATAATAAGATAATTTCTGTTAACCAGGCATTTAATGAAATAACTGGTTATGAAAGCAAAGAAGTGATTGGTAAAAACCCTAATATTCTTCAATCTGGTCGACATGACAAAGAGTTTTATCAAAAACTATGGGCTGACTTGATATCAAAAGGCTATTGGCAGGGAGAAATATGGAATCGACGAAAAAATGGTGAGGTCTATCCAGAATGGATTTCGGTTAGCCTGGTTTATGGTGATGCCAAAGAAATTTCTCATTTTATTGCTATCTTTAGCGATATTTCTGATATTAAAACATCTGAGGCTCATATTGAGTTTTTAGCGAATTATGACCCTTTAACCCAATTACCTAATCGACGTTTGTTTACTGACCGGCTTGATCAAGCGATTAAATTGGCAGACCGAGAAAAAAGTAAACTGGCCGTACTTTTCTTTGATCTGGATCATTTTAAAACAATTAATGATTCATTAGGACATAGTATCGGTGATCAAATGTTGATCGAAGTCGGTACACGTATTAGTCAATGTATGCGCGAAATAGATAGCGTATCACGCCTGTCAGGCGATGAATTTGCAGCACTCATTACAGATATTTCTGATATCGGTGATGTTATTACTGTCGTCAGCAAAATTATTGAAGCTATTCGTAATCCCTTCAAAATCAAGAACTATGAATTACACGTTACCATTAGTATTGGCATTAGTGTTTATCCTGATGATGGAAAAACTTATGAAATACTACTACAAAATGCAGATACCGCGATGTATTGCGCTAAAAGTAGTGGCCGCGATAATTTTGAATTTTTCTCGCCATCCATGAGTACACAAGCCTTAGAACGATTGGCTTTAGAAAGCAGTTTGCGTAAGGCTGTTAAAAATAATGATTTATTGGTTTATTATCAACCCCAGATAAATGTAGATACAGGGAAAATTGTGGGTATGGAAGCTTTATTACGCTGGCCACACCCTGAAATGGGTATGATCCCACCAGACAAGTTTATTCCCCTGGCTGAGGATACCGGACTCATTATACCTATTGGAAAATGGGTATTAGCTGAAGCTTGCCGTCAAAACAAAGCATGGCAACAACAAGGTCTAACGCCTGTACCCGTCGCGGTTAACTTATCCGCTGTACAGTTCAGACAACATAACTTATTAGAAATAGTACAGGAAACACTAATCGAAACAGATTTGAACCCTCGTTTTTTAGAATTAGAATTAACAGAAAGCCTATTAATGGACTGTTCCGAATATAACGTGACCTTATTAAAAGAGTTTAGAAGATTAGGTGTGCAGCTATCGATTGATGATTTTGGTACTGGCTATTCATCCCTTAGTTATTTACAACGCTTTCCCATTAATAAACTGAAAATCGACCGTTCATTTTGTTTGGGTATTCCAAAAGATAAACATAATGCCTCA
>ENA-ORXI01000486-ORXI01000486.1-sediment-metagenome-genome-assembly--contig:-NODE-486-length-32734-cov-20.466026_pt1 | contig 32734 bp, 27 predicted proteins | sample MGYA00237861_ERZ511468 | MGnify/ENA primary metagenome ERZ511468 (study PRJEB26299, sample SAMN06266213) | sediment metagenome | isolation source: Hudson Canyon methane seep mesocosm | place... | reverse complement strand
GGTTCATCGGTATCAATATAATTGGCTTCAAAAAATTCACCGCCAATATAACTTTCAGCGGTACATAAACCAAATTTACCCATGGTTTTCATTAACGATTTTTCAACCGCTTTTTGATAATTATCGAGGGCATTTTGTTGCTGGTCAGCACTGTATTCAGACAGCACACGATTATGCACGCTTAAAGGACAAATCGCAGAGGCACCAAAGCCTAAAATAGTCGCCACATCATGAGCACTAACCGCTTGACCGGTTTCTGCAATAATCGATGAATTAAAACGTAAGCCTTCTTTGACTAAGGCTTGATTAGCCGCTGAAATTAATAATAACGCAGGAATAGCCGCTTGTGAGGTGTTAATATTGCGGTCACTTAAAATAATAATACCGTTATTATTTTCTGCTGCTTGTGTTACTTGTGAGCAAATTGCTGTTAAAGCGGCTTGTAAATTAGTTTCATTTTTATGAGCATCATCAAAATCGGGTGTATAGACCGCATCTAAATTAACGACTTTAACCGCTGTTTGTTGGCGAATTTGTATTAATTGGGTGCGTTGCAATACCGGCGAATTAATAACCAATTGTTGCGAGGCTGCATCGGAAAAATTAGGTTTTGCACCGAGTGCAACGCGTAAAGTCATGCCGTCACTTTCACGCAATGAATCTAATGGCGGATTGGTGACTTGTGCAAAACGTTGGCTAAAATAACGTGACATACCGCCTTCAGCTTTAGATAAAGCATTCGGTGCTAAGCCATAACCCATGGCTGAAATTTTTTCTAAACCGCTACTTAACATCGGGTCTAGTAAGAATTTAAAGCTTTCTTGATTCAGTGAATAGGCGGTGTGTTGTTGTTCAGTGCTTAAGTCATGCTGACCATCAACATCATTTAAATTAACCTGTTCAAGTTCATCTAAATGAAGGGCTTTCGCTTTTAATAATGTCGCATAATCGGTTGCTTTTGCAAGGCGTGCCATCACTTGGTGGCTATCATACGATTCACCAGTATCATGGTCAAAATATAGCATACCACCGGCTTCAATACGCCCACGTTTTAGAACATCTTTGGCAGGAAAGTCAATTTGTCCTGCTTCGGACATAACGGCTAAATAATCCTTGGTTTCAACTGAGCGTAACGGACGTAAGCCTAAACGGTCTAAACGTGCACCCACACGTATGCCATCGTTAAAAATAATCGCAGCAGGACCATCATTTTTTTCTTCATACAAACTGAAGTATTCCAACATGGCGCGGATATCATCAGATAAGGTGGTATCGTTTTCCCAAGCAGGGGGCATCATTGCTAAAATTGCGGTGACAATATCTAAATTATCTTCACGAATACGGCGTGATAAAGTTTGGTCTAAACGACTAGAATCAGATTGCCCTAAGGGGAAGACTAAATGATTGCCGTGTTGGCGAGCAATCGCTTTTTCACTTAAACGATTTTTCTTATCGGTATTTAATTCGCCATTATGTGCCATATAACGAAATGGCTGTGCCATCATGGTGGCAGGGGCGGTATTAGTTGAAAAACGGGTATGAAAAAACAAGGTGCTTATTTCATGCTCTTTATCATATAAGTCAGTGAAATAAGGGATAACTTCAAATGAATTTAAACGGCCTTTGTAGACTTGCGTGCGTGAACTCATTGATAACGGGTAAAAGCCGTCTAATTCATGACGGGTAAAACCTTCAGCTTCAATGGTGAGTAATGCTTCTTGAATATAGCTTTCGAATTCAGCGTGTGTCGCGTTTTTGAGTTTTTCAGGTCGAGCAAAAATAACCTGTTTAATCGGCAGTTGAGCTTTAATAGATGCAGCATTTAAGACACTATTATCAACGGGAATGTCACGCCATTTAATAATGGGCAAATCAAATTGTTGTAGATGCTCGTCAACTAAGGTATGAGCCGCTGAATCATAGTGGCTATGATCTTCTGGAAAGAAGAAGTTAGCAACACCAAATTCACCGAGTTTTAACTGTGGATTGTCGGTAATTTTTTGGAAAAAATTCAGTGATAAATCAATATTAACGCCGGCACCATCACCAATACCTTCTGAACTCATACCACCACGGTGGGGAATTGTACAGAGGGCTTCATGTGATTTATTGAGTAAATCATGCGTTTGTGTACTGTGTTTATGCGTAATAAAGCCAACACCACAACTATCGTGGGCATTATCAGGGTTATATAGCATATTATCGGTATTTTGAAGCGGGGAATTTTTTGTCATTCATCCAAACCATTAAGCATCATTTGTAGTATCTGTTTTACTTGAAAATCATTTAGTTACAAACATAAATGATAGGTATAACAGAGTGTTGTTTTTTTATGAAATTTTAGTTTAATTTCAGTCAGCTAAACTGTTCAAGTATAGTCTATAAATAGTAAATTATCATGTTTAGTCACGCTTATCAATTGCTATCAACTTATAAAGCCTATTCCAATCAAAATAAATACCCGGATCTGTTTTACGCTGCGGGGCAATATCGCTATGTCCTGTGATATGTTGTGGACTCAGTGTTGGGTAGGTTTTTAAAAGACTGGCGGTGAGTTTGGCGAGTTGTTGATATTGAATATCAGCGTAAGGGCTGCTATCTGTGCCTTCTAATTCAATGCCTAGTGAAAAATCATTACATTTTTCTTGACCTTGATAGCAGGAATGGCCTGCGTGCCATGCGCGTCGATTAAAAGGCACATATTGAGTAATCGCCCCATTGCGTTTAATGAGTACGTGACTCGACACTTTCAATTGATAAATACTTTGAAAGCTAGGGTGATGGTTGGCAGTGAGTTGATTGGTAAATAATTGGTCAATATAAGGGGTATTAAACTGTCCTTCGGGCAAGCTAATGCAATGAATGACTAATAACATGGGGAGATTTCCAGCAGGAAAATCATCGCAGTTAGGTGAGGGGGTTTTTGTTGCGGAATTAAGCCAATGTTGATGGATTTGCATAAGGATTGATTGTGGCTAAAAAAATTTTGTAACAGCGAGGCTATTCTATGGAATAATGCGTCAAGGTTTTGTAATTGTATAGAATAAATTTAAGAGGATAAACATGATTGAATTTGTATTGGTGGTTGCGGCGATAATTGGTATTTGGCTATATGTTGAAAAAAAGAAAGAAGCGGATTCATCTAGTCAAACTGAGTTGCCTGAAAATAGTAGTGTAGCGGTTGAAACAGACGCGGCAGAAAGCGATAAGATGGACGATGCGATTGATGTGGTTGCGGATACTGTGAGTGAAGCTGTTGAAAGTGTCGTTGAAACCGTTAAAGAAGTAGCGGAAACAGTGGCTGAAGCCGTTGAGGAAAATATAGAAAGCATTAAAGATGCCTCTGAAACAATTGTTGAAGAATTTGAAGAGGGTATTGATACAGCAAAAGATGTCGCTGAAATTATTACTGATGAAGTGAAAGCAGATATTGAAGTAGTTAAAGAAGCGGTAGAAACCGTTATTGAAAAAATCGAAGAGGTGGTTGCAGAGCCTGAAAAAGAAATTGAGTTGGTTAGCATTGATGAAACTAAGCTTAATAAAGCGAATATTATTCCTGAAGATTCAGCCTTAAGTCGCCATTTCGTACAAAATAGAGCAGCATTAGCAGAGCTTGCGGCAAGTCGTATGCCTGAAGAGTCGACTTTAAAACGTCATTTTATTCAACAAATAACCAGTGATATTGAAGCGACTTTAGCGGCTCGTCCGACCGATTCAAGTTTAAAACGTCATTATGAGAGCCAATTAGCATATTTAGTCGCTGATAAATTAGATTCACTTAAATAGTCGGGTTATTTTTATGCAGCAAATACCTTCAACTATTGATGTCAGTGCGTTTCTTGCTGAAGATATAGGCAGTGGGGATATTACCTCGCTGGTTATTTCTGAATTTAAACAAGCGAATGCGACGGTTATTTGTCGTGAAGCGATGCTATGTTGTGGTCAAGCTTGGTTTGATAAAGTGTTTCAGAGCTTAGATAGTGATATTGAAATTCAGTGGTTAGTGAAAGAAGGTGAATGGGTAGCGGCTGATACGATTATTTGTCGCTTAGTGGGTTTAGCACGCCCTTTACTCACCGGTGAACGGACGGCTCTGAATTTATTACAAACCTTGTCAGCGACGGCAACACAGGCTAAGTATTATGCGGATAAAGTCGCAGGCACATCATGTAAAGTGTTAGATACGCGTAAAACGATTCCTGGTTTACGCGATGCACAAAAATATGCAGTGGCGTGTGGCGGCTGTGTTAATCACCGTATCGGCTTGTATGATGCGTTTTTAATTAAAGAAAATCATATTATGGCGGCGGGATCGATTGCGAAAGCGATTGCGAAAGCTCGTCAAATCAGCGATAAATTGCTAGAAGTTGAAGTAGAAACCTTTGCTGAATTAACGGAAGCGATTGCGGCACAGCCTGACCGCATTATGCTCGATAATTTTTCAGTCGCTGAGTTAGTGACGGCGGTTGAACAGGTAGCAGGCAATATTGAATTAGAAGCCTCTGGCAATATTGGCTTAGACTCTATTGCAGACATTGCCGCGACAGGGGTGGATTATATTTCAATTGGGGCGTTAACTAAAAATATTCAAGCGATTGATTTATCGATGCGTATTGATTTGATTGATGATTAAATTAGGCTTATGAAAATAGAAACCTTGCTGACACAAATAACCCAGGGTGTTTATATTGTCGGGGTGACTGATGGTAAGAAAACACATGCTTTTACGGCCGCATGGGTGATGCAAGTTTCTTTTTCACCGGTTTTAATTGCCATTAGTATTAATCCCAAGCATCATTCTTACCAGCTATTAAAGGCTAAGGGTGTTTGTAGTGTTAATGTGCTCAATAAGCAACAACATGATTTAGCCGGGCATTTTGGGCAGTCAGGTAATACGAATAAAATGGGGGTTGGTGATTGGCAAACAGGTGTCACCGGTGCGCCTATTTTACAAGAAAGTTTGGTGTATTTTGATTGTAAAGTATCCTCAGAAACGGCTGCAGGTGACCATCAATTATTTATTTGTGAGGTCGTTGATTCAGGCTTATTAAATAAGGGCTACCCGATGTTATATGCTGAAACCGGCAATATGGATAAAAGCAGTGATTTATACGCAAGCCGCCGTATTAGCCCTAGAATTAATGTAAATTTATCTGCAAAAGTAGATGTTTTAGAGACCCAGCAGTCATTTAGTATGACCTTATTAAATATTTCTCATACAGGATTAGGTTTTAGTTGCGGCGCGGATGAACGTCATAAAATATCACCGCACAGTGATTTTATTGATGACAGTGGCAAGCCTATTGAAATAGAGATAGCATTGAATGAATTCAAATTAAAAGGACGTATTATTTATTCACGTCGTTTAGCGGCCAATAATTATCAAATTGGGGTGGCGTTTGTGGCGATTAATAATGATGAAATTGAGCATTTGATCAGCTGTCTTAAAAAAACTATAAAGTGAATCAAAAAATATTAATGACCCAGCTGTGAAAATTCAGTAAAATTAAGCACAATATTCAGATTTTTCTGAATGGCTCTAAAGAGTTTGGAGTCTATTTATTTTATAAACGGGAGATGTCGCAAGGCTGCTCCCGTTTTGTACATTTAAGGTGATGAATTTTGAACAAACCTGCACTATTGATGTTAGAGGATGGCACCGTATTTAATGGTGTGTCCATTGGCGCGGATGGCTGTTCCGCGGGAGAAGTGGTATTTAATACTTCTATGACAGGTTATCAGGAAATTCTGAGCGACCCTTCTTATGCTAAACAAATTGTGACATTAACCTATCCGCATGTGGGTAATGTGGGGACAACTGATGACGATAATGAATCATCATCAGTGTTTGCGAGTGGTCTAGTGATTCGTGATTTACCGCTGTTAGCGAGTAGCTGGCGTTCTGAGAAAAGTTTAGCCCAGTATTTACAAGATAATAATGTGGTAGCGATTGCTGACATTGATACCCGTCAATTAACGCGTTTATTGCGTGATAAAGGTGCCCAGCGAGGGTGCATTATTGCGGGTGAAAATATTGATGAAGCTCAAGCAAAAGCAGCGATAGACAATTTTTCAGGCTTAAAAGGTCTCGATTTAGCACAAGCTGTGACCACAAAAACGGCTTATGAATGGACTGAAAATACGTGGACTTTACAGCAAGGGCATTTACCTGCGGAAAACTTAAGTAAACATGTGGTGGCTTATGATTTTGGGGTGAAACGTAATATTTTACGCTTGTTAGCCAATAGAGGCTGCCGCGTGACAGTTGTACCCGCAACAACACCTGCCGCTGATGTATTAGCAATGAATCCAGATGGCGTATTTTTATCCAATGGGCCGGGTGATCCTGAGCCATGTACTTATGCTGTGGCAGCGATAAAAACGATTTTAGAGCAAAAAATACCGATATTTGGTATTTGCTTAGGGCATCAATTATTAGCGCTTGCGTGTGGTGCAAAAACTGAAAAAATGAAATTTGGTCATCATGGTGCTAATCATCCAGTACAAGAAAAATCAACGGGACGGGTGATGATTAGCAGTCAAAATCATGGCTTTGCAGTTGATGCGAGTACTTTGCCTGATAATGTTGAAATGACCTTTCATTCTTTATTTGATGGTAGTTTACAAGGGATTAAACGGACGGATACTGCCGCAATGAGCTTTCAAGGTCACCCGGAAGCAAGTCCTGGTCCGCAAGATGTAGAATCATTATTTGATGATTTTATCGACATGATGAACAACGTTAAATAATTGCCGTTTAAGAGATTACTATGCCAAAAAGAACCGATATAAAATCCATTTTATTATTAGGCGCCGGGCCTATTGTCATTGGTCAAGCGTGTGAATTTGACTATTCAGGTACGCAAGCGTGTAAAGCATTGCGTGAAGAAGGCTACCGCATTATTTTGGTCAATTCTAATCCTGCCACGATTATGACAGACCCTGATATGGCGGATGCAATTTATATAGAGCCTATTGATTGGCAAACTGTTGAAAAAATTATTGAAAAAGAACGCCCTGACGCGGTATTACCGACGATGGGCGGGCAAACTGCATTAAATTGTGCCTTAGATTTAGATAAACACGGTGTATTAGAAAAATACGGCGTGGAAATGATTGGTGCAACCAAAGAAGCCATTAATATGGCAGAAGATCGCCAATTATTTAATGATGCCATGGGACGGTTAGGCTTTGAAGTCGCACGTTCTAAAACAGCCCATACTATGGAAGAAGCGTTTGCCGCACAGGCTGAAGTCGGTTATCCAACGGTTATTCGTCCGTCGTTTACCATGGGCGGCAGCGGTGGTGGAATTGCTTACAATAAAGAAGAATTTGTTGAAATTTGTGAGCGGGGATTATATTTATCACCGACCAATGAACTACTGGTTGAAGAATCGGTATTAGGTTGGAAAGAATACGAAATGGAGGTGGTACGTGATAAAAAAGATAATTGCATTATTATATGTTCCATTGAAAACTTTGACCCGATGGGTGTGCATACAGGCGATTCAATTACTGTTGCACCAGCACAAACACTAACCGATAAAGAATATCAAATTTTACGTAATGTCTCATTAGCGGTCTTGCGTGAAATCGGAGTAGATACTGGTGGGTCTAACGTGCAGGTGGCTATTAATCCTGACGATGGCCGTATGGTGATTATTGAAATGAATCCACGGGTATCACGTTCATCTGCCTTGGCCTCAAAAGCAACCGGTTTTCCGATTGCTAAAGTAGCCGCTAAATTAGCGGTAGGTTATACGCTGGATGAGTTAAAAAATGAAATTACCGGCGGTGCAACCCCTGCCTCCTTTGAACCCACAATTGATTATGTGGTCACCAAAGTACCGCGTTTTACCTTTGAAAAATTCCCTCAAGCGGATGATCGTCTGACGACACAAATGAAATCAGTCGGTGAAGTGATGGCAATTGGACGTACGTTTCAAGAGTCGTTGCAAAAATCATTGCGTGGGCTTGAAGTCGGTGTTGATGGCTTAGATGAGTTAGTTGACTTATCGGATGAAGATGCGGTTGATGTGATGCAGCGTGAAATGCGTCATCCTGGGCCGCAGCGTTTATGGTATGTTGCCGATGCTTTTCGTAGTGGTATGTCATTTGATGATATTCATGAAGCCAGCAAAATTGACCCTTGGTTTTTAGCACAGCTTGAAGATTTGATTTTAACTGAAAAATCATTGGCGAGTAAAACCTTAGCAACCTTGAAAGACGGTGAATTATTTCGTTTAAAGCAAAAAGGGTTTTCGGATGCACGTTTAGCTAAATTACTGGATACCAAGGAATCACAAGTCCGTAAAATTAGACATGAGCAAGCTATTCGCCCTGTTTATAAGCGTATTGATTCGTGTGCGGCGGAATTTTCATCAGATACTGCTTATTTATATTCTACTTATGAACAAGAATGTGAAGCACGGGTATCTGACAAAGAAAAAATTATTATTTTAGGCGGTGGGCCTAATCGTATTGGCCAAGGTATTGAGTTTGATTACTGCTGTGTGCATGCAGCGTTAGCTCTACGTGATGAGGGCTATGAAGCCATTATGGTGAATTGTAATCCTGAAACGGTTTCAACTGACTTTGATACCTCAGATCGCTTATATTTTGAGTCGCTAACCTTTGAAGATGTGTTGGAAATTATCCATTTAGAAAAGCCGAAAGGGGTGATTGTGCAATACGGTGGTCAAACACCGTTGAAATTAGCCCGTGATTTAGAAGCAGCGGGAGCACCGATTATTGGTACCTCACCTGATGCCATTGATTTAGCAGAAGATCGCGAGCGTTTTCAAAAATTAATTGATAAATTAGGTCTCAAACAGCCGCCGAATGGTACTGCACGCTCAACGGAACAAGCGATTAGTGAAGCGAAAGTGCTAGGCTATCCTTTAGTGGTGCGTCCTTCTTATGTATTAGGCGGACGAGGCATGGAAATTGTATATAACGAAGAAGCGTTAGTGCGTTATATGAAAGAAGCGATTAGTGTTTCTAATGATTCACCGGTATTACTGGATCGCTTTTTAGATGATGCGATTGAGATGGATGTCGATGCGATTTATGATGGCGAAACCTTATTAATTGGCGGTTTAATGCAGCATGTTGAGCAAGCAGGCGTGCATTCTGGTGATTCAGCGTGTTCGATTCCGCCGTATGATTTACCGCAACACATACAAGATAAATTACGTGTTCAAGTGGGACAAATGGCAGAAGCTTTGGGCGTGCGTGGTTTAATGAATACCCAGTTTGCGATTCAAGGTGAAACTATTTATGTTTTAGAGGTTAATCCTAGAGCATCACGTACTGCACCTTTTGTATCAAAAGCCACCGGTTATCCATTAGCAAAAATTGCAGCCTTATGTATGGCAGGTAAATCCTTAAAAGAGCAAGGCATTACTAAAGAATGTATCCCTGATTATTTCTCGGTGAAAGAAGCGGTGTTTCCGTTTGTTAAATTTCCAGGCGTTGATCCTTTGCTCGGCCCTGAAATGAAATCAACCGGTGAAGTGATGGGCGTAGGTAAAACCTTTGGTGAAGCGTTTGCTAAATCTCAACGGGCATCAGGGGTTGATTTAAGCCGTGGTGGTAAAGCGTTAATTAGTATTCGTGAAGCCGATAAGCCTAAAGTGGTTGAAATCGCTCAACTGTTGATACAGAGCAATTACAGCGTGGTAGCGACTAAAGGTACTGCAAAGATACTTAAAGCAGCGGGTGTGGATTGTGAAGTGGTTTATAAGGTGAATGAAGGCCGTCCGAATACCGTTGATATGATTAAAAATGATGAAATTCAATTAATCATTAATACCACTGATGGCGTAAAAGCGGTTGCGGATTCATTTACCATGCGTCGTGAGGCGTTACAGCATCATGTGACTTATTACACCACGATGGCAGGTGCGCGTGCGGCTTGTTATGCCTTAGGTGAAAAAGAATCTGTTGATGTGAATTGCTTGCAAGACTTGCATAAAAGTTTGCATTAATCATTTAAGTTTAATGATTTTCTAAAGAAAGGCTGACATTTTTGTTGGCCTTTTTTATTAATACTAGTGTTTATAAAAATAAAAAGAGTTGGAGTTTAGAATGGATAAGGTACCTCTTACTGTCGTTGGTGCAGATAAATTACGAGCGGAATTAGATGAATTAAAAACCGTAACCCGCCCGCGTATTGTGCAGGATATTGCAACCGCTCGTGAGCATGGTGATTTAAAAGAAAATGCGGAATATCATGCCGCTCGTGAGCAGCAGAGTTTTGCTGAAGGCCGTATTAACGAAATTGAATCTAAGTTATCAAATGCTCAAATTATCGATGTCACAACGATTGATGCGCAAGGTAAAGTAATTTTTGGTGCAACGGTTGAAATTGAAGATATTAATACTGGCAAGACAAAAACCTATCAAATTGTCGGGGTTGATGAAGCTGATATTAAGCAGGGTCGTATTTCAGTGAGTTCACCAATTGCTAGAGCGTTGATTCGTAAAGAAGTTGAAGATATTGTAATGGTGACAACGCCAGGTGGCGATGTGGAATATGAGATTTTATCGATACAGTATATTTAAGATTATCTGAATTTTATAATCATGGGGCATTGTTTGCCCCATTTTTCTAGTCTCTACGTCTAGGGGCTTGTTTTTTACGTTTAGGTTCCGGCTCAGGCGGTTTTTCACGGTAAATAACGATAATTTGCCCAATGCTTTGAATTAATTCTGCCTTATTTGATTCGCAGATTTCTTGTTGCATTGTTTTGCGTACATCGCGATCTGCACGCATTTTAATTTTAATCAATGCGTGTACATTGAGTGCAATATCAATTTCTTTATTGACGGCTTCCGTCAGACCTGCATTACCAATCATAATCACTGGCTTTAGCATATGAGCCTGTGTTTTCATTTCTTTTAGCTGTTCAGATTTCACTCTGTTTTCCTTAAAATAGATCTTATTTAATTAATTTCGCATAATTTTACACTATAACCCTATGGCACGAACTAAAAGTAGTAATCAATGGATGCAAGAGCATGTTAACGATGAGTATGTTAAAAAAGCAAAAGCGTTGGGCTATCGTTCGCGGGCAACCTTTAAACTGATTGAAATTATTGAAAAAGATAAAATTATTCACTCAGGAATGAATGTCGTGGATTTAGGGGCGGCTCCGGGAGGTTGGTCTGAGTATGTGCGTAAAATTGTCGGTAAAAAACAAAAAGTGATTGCTTTGGATATTTTAGATATTGAGCCGATTGAAGGTGTGGATTTTATTCAGGGTGATTTTCGGGAAGATAGCGTCTATGAACAATTAGAGTCGGTGCTGGCAGGTGAGCCTATTCATGTGGTGATGTCAGATATGGCACCGAATATCAGTGGTAATAAAGGTATTGATCAGCCTAGTTCCATGTATTTATGCGAGTTAGCCTTAGAAGCCGCACAGGGAATGTTGGTCGAAGGCGGCACTTTTTTAGTGAAAGTTTTTCAGGGGACAGGTTTTGATGCCTATAAAAAACAAGTGAATGATTGCTTTGATAAAGTATTGATTAGAAAGCCTAAATCGTCACGCCCTCGCAGTAATGAAGTTTATATTTTGGCGAAGGGGTTTAAAAAGTAAAGTACTGTCCTAATGTTAAGGGATTAGTTGATAAAAGATAATAGCCGCTTAGATAGGTGTGAAAATTGAACGATATGCTTAAGAATATAATTTTATGGGTGGTTATTGCGGTGGTGTTAACCTCCATATTTAATAATTTTTCACCGCGTGAAAGTCAAAATAAAACCGTTATTTCCTATTCACAATTTATTGATGCAGTGAAGGCAGGACAAATTAATGATGTGATTTTAGATGACCAACAAGGCATCAGAGGGCATCTGCAAAGTGGTGATAGATTTAGTTCTTATGCACCGAATGATCCGCATTTAGTCGATGATTTATTAGAGCATGGGGTGCAAATTAAAGCCCAACCTGCTGATGAAGAATCGATGTTGATGCAAATTTTTATTTCATGGTTTCCGATGATTTTATTAATTGGGGTATGGATTTTCTTTATGCGTCAAATGCAGGGGGGCGGTAAAGGCAACCCGATGAGTTTTGGTAAAAGTAAAGCCAGAATGATGGAAGAAGATGCTATTAAAGTGGCCTTTAAGGATGTTGCGGGCTGTGATGAAGCGAAAGAAGAAGTCGCTGAAATGGTGGACTTTTTAAAAGACCCCACTAAATATCAAAAATTAGGGGCTAAAATCCCGCGTGGTGCATTATTAGTAGGACCACCCGGAACAGGAAAGACCTTACTTGCAAAAGCGATTGCAGGTGAGGCGAAAGTGCCATTTTTTACTATTTCAGGCTCTGATTTTGTCGAGATGTTTGTTGGGGTGGGTGCATCTCGTGTGCGAGATATGTTTGAAAAAGCCAAAAGTCATGCGCCGTGTATTATTTTTATTGATGAAATTGATGCGGTAGGTAGAAAACGTGGCGGTGGTGGTGTCGGTGGTGGTAATGATGAGCGTGAACAAACCTTAAACCAGCTTTTGGTTGAGATGGATGGTTTTGATGATAATGAAGGCGTTATCGTGGTAGCCGCGACTAATCGTGCTGATGTATTAGATGCGGCTTTATTACGTCCTGGTCGATTTGATAGACAAATTACAGTGAGTTTGCCAGATGTAAAAGGACGCGAACAAATTTTAGGCGTGCATATGGGCAAAGTACCTGCGGCTGATGATGTGAATGTTAAATATATTGCTCAGGGAACGCCGGGTTTTTCAGGCGCAGATTTGGCAAATTTAGTCAATGAAGCGGCTTTATATGCAGCACGTTTGAATAAACGCGTTGTGAATATGTTTGATATGGAAAAAGCAAAAGATAAATTGATTATGGGGGCTGAGAAGCATTCGATGGTCATGGATGAAAAAGAAAAGAAAATGACCGCTTATCATGAAGCCGGTCATGCGATTGTTGGTTTACTAGTACCTGAACATGATCCTGTTTATAAGGTCAGTATTATGCCGCGTGGACGGGCGTTGGGGGTAACGATGTTCTTACCTGAAAAAGATCAATACAGTGCCAGTAAATGTAAGTTAGATAGCATGATTTCGAGCTTATATGGCGGGCGGATTGCAGAAGCTCAAATTTTTGGTTGGGAGCAGGTTTCAACGGGTGCATCGAATGATATTGAGCGTGCCACAGAATTAGCACGGAATATGGTCACTAAATGGGGCTTGTCAGAGCTTTTAGGACCATTAGCGTATAGTGAAGAGCAAGGTGAACAATTTTTAGGTTATGGCACCTCACCGCATAAGCAAGTGGGTGAAGAAACCTCACATGCGATTGATAAAGAAATTCGTGAAGTGATTGATAGAAATTATCAGCGTGCTGAAACATTATTAAAAGACAATGAAGATATTTTACATAGTATGTCAGCGGCATTAATGAAATATGAAACTATTGATAAAAAACAATTAGAAGATTTAATGGCACGGATTGAGGTGCGTGAACCTGATGGTTGGAATGAGCCCGTTAGACCTATTGCCACTAAATAATTATCGGATATAAGGGAATAAATTGATGAGTAAAAAATATTTTGGAACAGATGGTATTCGTGGCAAAGTAGGTGAACATCCGATTACCCCCGATTTTTTTCTTAAATTGGGCTGGGCGACCGGACAGGTCTTTGCTGAAGAAGGTATAGGCATGGTCTTGATTGGCAAAGATACGCGTATTTCAGGCTATATGTTTGAATCGGCTTTAGAGGCAGGTTTATCAGCAGCCGGTGTTGATACGCATTTGTTAGGGCCGATGCCAACGCCTGCGATTGCTTATTTAACGCGTACGTTACGAGCCAAAGCAGGGATTGTGATTAGTGCGTCTCATAATTCATATTATGATAATGGCATTAAGTTTTTTTCATCAGAGGGTACAAAATTGCCCGATGATTTAGAACATAAAATTGAATATTATTTAGACCAGCCGATGACCACGGTTGAATCGGCTAATTTAGGCCGAGCAAAACGTATTGGTGATGCGGCAGGCCGCTATATTGAATTTTGTAAATCAACGATTCCTTCAAGCATGGATTTTAAAAACCTGAGAATTGTGGTCGATTGTGCGAATGGTTCTACTTATCATATTGCACCGCATGTTTTTACTGAAATTGGCGCGGAGGTGATTAGTATTGGTGCAGAGCCGAATGGTCTAAATATTAATGAAGACTGTGGGGCAACGAAACCGGAACAGTTACAAAAAGCGGTGATTGAATATCGAGCTGATTTAGGGATTGCTTTAGATGGTGATGGCGATCGTTTAATCATGGTTGATAATAAAGGCGAGGTGGTTGATGGCGATGAGTTGATTTTTATTATTGCCAAGGCATTAAAAACCGCAGGCAAATTAAAAGCACCGGTTATCGGTACGTTAATGAGCAATTTAGGCATGGAACATGCGCTGAAAAAACTTAAAGTTGATTTAATCAGAGCGAATGTCGGTGATCGTTATGTGATGGCATTAATGAAAGAACATAACAGCATTTTAGGCGGCGAAGGTTCAGGGCATATTATTTGTTTAGATAAAACCACCACCGGTGATGGTGTGGTGTCGGCTTTGCAAGTATTAGCGGAAATTAATCGTACAGGACAGAGCTTGCATGAGCTTAAATCTCAAATGTGTAAATATCCACAAATATTAGTCAATGTTCGTATCACTAAAAAAGTAGATTTAGCACAGCATGAAGGCATTCAAGCGGCGGTTAAAATAGTCGAAAAGGCGTTAGGGGATAAGGGCAGAGTATTATTACGTGCTTCGGGTACCGAGCCTTTAATTCGTGTGATGGTAGAAGGCAGTGATGCTGATGCGGTTAAACGATATGCTCATCAGCTTGCCGATGATGTGCGTAATGCAATTGAGGCTTGAAATATTTTAATATAATAGCTATTATAGACGGTTTATTATCTGGAGATTGCAATGCGTCGTGGTTTAGTCATCGGGAATTGGAAGATGAGTGTTAACCGGCAAAGTGCAATTGAATTAGTCGATGCTATTATCGCTAATTTAGCAGTGACCTCAGCAGAAGTGGTGGTTTGTCCGCCTTACCTGTATATTCCAGAAGTGAGTCAACATATTAAAAATACCGATTTAGTGATTGGCGCACAAAATGTTGCGGCACATGAAACGGGCGCTTATACCGGCGAAATTTCAGCACGGATGTTGAAAGAATTTAATTGCAAGTATGCGATTGTGGGGCATTCAGAGTGTCGGGCTTATTCAGATTACACTAATATTTCTGTTGCCAAGCGTTTTTGTTTAGCGGTTGCTGAAGGTATTATTCCTATTTTAAGTACTACGGAAACCTTAGCAGAACGTGAAAGCGGTAAAACGTTTGATGTGATAGCAGAGCAATTAAATGCTGTGATTGATATGGCAGGTATTGAAAGTTTTAAAAATGCGGTGTTATCCTACGAACCTTTATGGGCGATAGGCACAGGAAAAACCGCAACAGGTGAACAAGCTCAAGAAGTGCATGGGTTTATTCGCCAGTTAATCGCGGATAAAAATCCAGATATTGCTCATAATATTCAGATTTTATATGGCGGTAGTGTGAAGCCTGATAATGTACAAGATTTGTTAAAAATGCCGGATATAGATGGTGTTTTAGTGGGGGGAGCTTCCTTGTCGGCAGACTCTTTTTTAAAGATTTATTCTTCATTTCAAAAGTAATAAAAATGTATCAAATTGTTATAATAGGTCATGTTTTAGTGGGTTTAGCTGTTATTGGCTTAGTATTAATACAGCACGGAAAAGGTGCGGATGCAGGTGCTGCATTCGGTAGTGGTTCTTCTGGCAGCGTTTTTGGTGCTCAGGGATCCTCTTCATTTTTATCGCGTGCAACCGGTATTTTAGCAGCAGTATTTTTCTCAACTAGCTTAGGATTAGCCGTGATGAGTGGTCATGTTGATGATACCGATATTATGGATATGCCGATAGATAAAATCAGCGATGCAGTACCCGTTGTTGAAGGTGAACAGCCTGCTATTATTGAAAAAATAGTCACACCTGTTCCTGTGATTGAAGAGCTTCCTACGATTGTAGATGAAGTAGTAATACCTTAAAAAATAAGCCGATGTGGTGAAACTGGTAGACACGCCATCTTGAGGGGGTGGTGACTTAGGTCGTGGCGGTTCAAATCCGCCCATCGGCACCAAATATAATGAGAAAGCCCAATATTCTAGAATGTTGGGCTTTTTTTTTGATTGATTGCCATTACGTTTTTTGCTTAAGAAAAATGGTAAGATAAATCACTGATAATCATTGCCTCTTTATTTTTATTCTACGGTATAAAATCAAATGAAAACTAAACTAAACTACGCGTTATTAATGACATCTTTGTCACTGGGTCTTGCGGCGAATATAACGCATGCTGAATCAACAAAAAAAGCACCTATTGTAAAAGTGTCCGCTGAACACGCTCATAAAACTATACATTGGGGATATGACGGAGCAGGTTCACCTAAAGCATGGCCAACATTAAAAACTGAATATGTTTTGTGTGGTAGCGGGCAACGTCAGTCACCTGTAGATGTGTATAGCTCTAAATTTGCGAATTTATTTCCAGTACAATTTAATTATCGTGATGTGGTGTTGCAACCGCTTAATAATGGACATACTTTACAAGCAAATTATACAGATACTGTTACGACTAAAAACAGTGTCATAATCGGTGGTACATCGTATCCTATTGCTAGTAATACTAAGAAGTACAGTAGTTCGTTAATGTTAGGTGATGTACCTTATGAGTTATTACAGTTTCATTATCATGCACCAAGTGAACATGCTTTAAATGGTCAACATTATGCAATGGAAGTGGATTTAGTGCATAGAAATGCAGATGGAAATATAGCGATTGTAGGTGTTTTTCTAAAGAAAGGGACACACAATAAAGTACTACAAAATGTGTTAGATAATGTATCAGTGACCATTAATCAGCCACGGATTATTCAAGAGTTGCTCATTAATGCCACGGACTTATTACCTAATAAACGTGATTATTTTTATTACAATGGTTCATTAACAACCCCTCCTTGTACTGAAAATGTAAACTGGATGGTGATGAAAAATCCTATTGAAGTGTCAGAAAAGCAAGTAGCACATTTTATTAAATTAATTGGTAATAATGCACGGTCGTTACAGCCTTTGAACTGGCGTGAACCGCTAGGTTCATTGTAGGTTAAAACAGACATTATAATGCTCAATAAATTATCGATTACTGCAAAAATAGTAAGTTTATCAATTAGTTTAATTTTATTAATGGTTATGAGTACGGCATATGCTATTTTTTCTATGTCTCAAATAGGTGATGAGTTACATGGGATTGCTGAAAAAGATATGCCGCTGATTAGTTTATTGACTGACGTAACGAAGTCTCAATTAGAGCAAGCTACGTTGTTTGCAAAGGTGGTTCGTTTTGGTGAGCTATTAGAGACTAAGCCTGAGTCAATCCAGTATTTTAAAGAAAATATTGAGCATTTTGAAAAGCTTAGTCATAAAGTCAGTGATGGAATTAGACAGGTGGATTTACTGGCTAAAACGAGTATTGATAAGGCAAAAGGTAGTAATAAAGAGCTTGAAGCCTTTAATGATGCTTTAAAATCGATAGAGCAACAGCATAAGCATTACGAAGAGCAGGCCTATCAAGTATTTATCTTATTCACAAAATTGGAATTTCACGAGGCTAAGCTACTAATTGGAAAGCTTGAACAAGAAGAAAATAGCTTAAATATAAAATTAGAGGCGTTGCTACATGATGTTGAAAAATTTACTGAAGAAGTAATAGTGGCTGCTGAAGAGCATGAACATCAAAGTGTGTTTGTTTTATTGAGCATAGCAGGTGTTGCATTATTGTTCGGTATTATTCTCAGCTTGCAGGTAATTAGTTCTATTAATGCGAGATTAAATGCGTTGGGCGATAGTTTAAAAGTGATTGCGGGGGGTAATTTAACTGCAGAAATTGATACAGAGAGCAATGATTATATTGCATTGATAATCAAAGATGTGCAAAACGATATGTCAGAGATGATATCGACTATTTTAAGTGCAGCTGAACAACTTATTATCAGCTCTACGCATACTGCCGCAGTGGTTAATAATAGTTTAGGAAATATTCAACAGCAACAACTTGAAACAGAAAATGCAGTTTCTGCGATGGAAGAAATGAATCTGACGGTTAAATCTGTGGGTCGTTGTATTGTTAATACGGAAGTTGCGACTGAAAAAACCACCCTTGAAACGAGTACTGGTCATGAATTGGTTAAACAAACCAGTATCGCCATTCAAGCTTTAGCTAAGGAAATATCAGCATCATCAGAGATTATTAATGAACTTGAAGGAGAAAGTAATAAGATTGGTGAGGTCTTAGAGGTCATTAAAAGTATTGCCGAGCAAACTAATTTGCTTGCTTTAAATGCGGCGATTGAAGCCGCACGAGCAGGTGAACAAGGAAGAGGCTTTGCTGTAGTGGCGGATGAAGTCAGAAATTTAGCCAGTCGTACCCAAGATGCAACGGCAGAAATCAACCACATGGTACTGGCTTTACAAAGTGGTTCTCAAAAAGCCGTTAAATCAATGAATGATAGCTGTATGACGGCAGAAACAACCGTTGAACAAGCAAATAATGCAGGTGATGCGATTAACACTATTTCCAGCTCAGTCGGTGAAATTCATGGTATAGGTATTAAGATTACCAGCACTAATAAACAGCAAAATACACTTTTAGCGGATATTAATCAAAAAATGCTGAGTATTCATGAGCTTTCGAGTCATTCAGTCAATAATTCAGCAGACATTAGCCAAGCAAATAATAGCTTATCGTTTATGGCAGTTGATTTGCAGAAAATACTCGGTAAATTTAAAGTCGCTTAAGGTTTACTTAATTTGCTGTGCAGTCGATTGACGCCGATAACGGCTAAAACGATAAAAGCTCCGGGGGTAATAATTGCCCCTATCACGGCAGCCGACACTTTTAATTTATTGTTCGATGGAGTGGGCGTGCTAAGCGGGTTAGTTGTGTAGCGAAGTGTGCCGCATGAATAGCAGACAGGATAGTGTGTTTTTTCAATAGAACCGCAAAAAGAACATTCGGACATAATTGCTACTCATATTTTTATTATTATTTTTCTAAATATTAGCAGAGATGTTGATATTTTCAAAGAGAATTAATTTTTGCTATAAAATGAATAATACGTCAGAAAATAATGATTTTACGCGATTAATAATGAGGAAAACATGAATCAAGAAATGAAAATTAAAGGGGTTGCCGGCTTAATTTTAAATAAAGCCAATACGGAATCCCAAGATTTGGGCAAAGGACATATTGTTAGTTCGGCAGCAGAGCTGATTAATCAAAATAAAGATGATGGGATCAATTATACGACTGCCCCTTATTGGCTGGTGTTAAGCGTAGGAAATTTACCGATTGCCAATGCCGATAAGCTGCATGATTTTATTAAAATGAAATATAACGAAATGGAAATTAATGCCTTAGCGGGGAAATTTGGCTTGCTAGGTTATCGTGTTTTAACTGAGAATAAATAAAATTTTTTAGTCACCTGTAAATTGAGTGATATGCCCTGATCATAACAAGGGATATCACTTAATTAAGCAATCAAAATCGCCTATTTCGGCACTTTTATAAGCACAACCTTTAATTAATGCAATATATACGCCAATTTCAGCGGCAAATTGTCACGCGTCAATTTGTCACATTTTCGACTGATATTATTTTACTTATACTAAGCTTATATTTTTTATTTATACTTAATTTTATAGCGTTAAATTCACTTTTTAAGGCATTTTAATAGGTATGGATTTCTTTAAAGCCAAAGGTTTTTTATAATGAATAGTCTTAATTTTGATTTTGCCAGTGATTTTGCTACAAAAGTGTCGTTGCCGAGTAAACAACTTTATAGCGAAGTAGGCAGTTCGCTTGCAGAAATATGGGGAGATACAAAGTCTGTTGCATCAGACGTACACCAAAAAATAGCGGAGGTATCGGTAGAATTTTATGATGCACCTTTAGTGACCGCGAGCCGTTGGAAAGAAGAATTAACGGTTAAAAGTAATGATATGTATACGGTTGTGAATAGTGAGATTATTCCAAAAATTCAGTCAGACTATCAAAATCTAGCCAGTGATTTAGCCACATACGGTATGCGTACGCAAGAATCATTACAAGTGTTTATCGATAATCCCACTCAAATAACCGCAGAATCATTTAATCAATTAAGCCAAGCTTTACAAGTGTATTTTAAGCAATTTTCTCACGTATCGAGTGAGTGGTTGAATGAACTGGGTAGTCAATCAGGGCAGATTGTTAATTTATTGCTGGAACAGCCTATGTTAACACTGGAAGCTGTTTATTATGATAGCTTGTCGGTGTTATTAAATAGTTATTTTGTATTGGTTTCCAGTATGTTGCAGGGTTTAAGCTAACGTACAATGATGATATTTGGAGTTAGTCTTTTTATGTTGCTGGGTTGTTTTGCCTTTTTTCGCAAGTTAAAGAGAAAAAATAATAATGTAACGATTGATAATAGCCATCATGCAAAGATTATTCAATTATTAGTTGCCTACCCTGTTGAACAATACAGTATTGCACATATGTTAGAACGTTGTTTAGTGATTATGTGTGCAACGGATCCTTTTAAAGTGCCAGCAAAAGGCATGATATTTTTGAAGATAAACGAGGAGTCGCAAACGATTCAGCGTCGCATGAGTGAGCTAGAATTAAATACTTGTATGCAGGATTGGCAGCAAAAACAAGGTTCAGATTCCCATAACACGTGTTTTATCGCGGCAGACAAGCATTATTATTTTGTACCACTGATTATAGCGGGTAAAAATAGTGGTTTTTTAGCATTATATACAAGTATCAATTATCAACCATTTAAATTGATAGATGATTTTGTGACATTATTGGGAGATACCTTAGCTAATTTAGTTGAGAGGAAACACATTACTGATGAGATGAATATTAGCCATCAAATGTTTAATGATAGTCATCAGGCTATTTTTATTACCGATAAAAATAATCAAATTTTACGCAGTAATAATGCCTGTGAAAATATGACAGGCTATAAACAGTCTGAATTATTTCAACAAACACCGCATTTATTTCGTTCTCATTATCATGATGAAAGCTTTTATCAGCAGTTGTGGGAAAGTTTGATTGAGAAAGGCTTTTGGCAGGGTGAAATTTGGAATAAACATAAACAAGGGCATCTTTATGCGGCTTTATTAAGTATTTCAGTGATAAAAAATAGCAGTGGTGAGCAAAAACATTATTTAGCAATCTTTACTGATTTAAGTGAACAAAAACAAGCAGAACAGGCGATTCATCAGTTAGCACATTATGATGCCTTAACATTATTACCTAATCGCGTGTTATTTTTAGATCGTATTCAGCAGGCGATTAGTCAGGCGGCTAGACAAGATTATTCAGTAGTTTTATTGATGCTTAATATTGACCATTTTAAGAATATTAATGATTCTTTTGGGCATGATATTGGTGATGATGCCCTTAAAATAATTACCATGCGTTTAAAAGCGGCTTTACGTGAAGAAGATACTATTGCACGGGTTAATGGCGATGAATTTGGTATTATCTTACATAAAGTATCTGAGCAAGAGCATAATAAAATTTTATATGTTATTAAAAAACTACAAGACAGCTTAGCTTTACCGTTAGACATTGCAGAGCATACCTTAAATATTACCTGTAGTATGGGTATTAGTATTTTTCCTGATGATGCGAATGATGCTGACGAACTTATTAAATCTGCAAATATTGCCATGCATCAAGCTCAAAAAATAGGCGGCAATCAATATCAGTTTTATGACGAGCAGTTTAGTGTGTATGTGTTGCAAAAAATTCAAATGGAATCACATTTACGAGAGGCGTTAAAAGAAAATTATTTACAAGTCCATTTACAGCCGCAAATTCATTTTGAACCTGATATTGTGTTGAGTGCTGAAGCGTTATTACGAATTAAACAAGGGCCTTTAAAAGCATTATCACCTGCGGTTTATATTCCTATTGCCGAAGAAAGTGATTTAATTATTGAGATAGGTGATTGGGTTTTTAATGAAGTGTGTTGTTTAGTGAGTGGCTGGGAAAAGAAAGGCTTGCTACCTGATAATTTTCAACGGGTTGCGGTTAATATTTCGCCAATGCAATTTATGCGAGCCGATTTTATTGATAAAGTAAAAGCGACCTTAACTAAGACACAGGTGTCAGTGAAACATATTGAAGTGGAATTAACCGAAAGCTCTCTACAAGAATCTGATGATTATGTCATTGATAAATTAAATGCGTTAAAAGCAATGGGATTAAGTATTGCCATTGATGATTTTGGCACAGGCTATTCTTCTTTAAGCCGCTTAAAACAATTTCCGATTGATGTTTTAAAAATTGACCGCTCTTTTATCAGTGATATTTGCCACGATAATCATGATCTTGAAATGGTAAAAGCGATTATTAACATGGCGCATGCTATTGATATTAAAGCCTTGGCAGAGGGAGTCGAGACTAAAAATCAAGCGGAAGTGCTAGGAGGATTGAAATGTGATTATAGTCAGGGATTTTGGCACGGTAAATCGATGCCTAGCGAACTTTTTACAGAAAATTTTTTAAATAATGCCACAGTTAATGAATAGATTAGGTGGGTTTAATGTGTAAAGCACGCCGTTCTAAAATAGTATGGGTGAATAGTATTTTTTTCTCTTTAGCGATTTCAGTGTCTGCCAATGATGTTGAGGAGCATTTTTTAGATAATAGCTTGGAAGAAATATTACAGATGCCCTTAGATATGAATACGGTTAATATTCAGGAAAGTCATATTCATAAAAAAGATGAATGGATGCTGGGTTATCGTTATATGTATATGGATATGCAGGGGTTACAAGCGGGTACTAACAGATTAAGTAGTGATGATATTTTACAAAATTACCAAATTGCACCGACGCATATGAGTATGGAAATGCATATGTTTTCGTTGATGTATGCACCGACTGACGATATTACTTTAATGGCGATGTTACCTTACAAAAGCCATCGCATGACCATGTTAATGAAACCTATGAATATGAATAATGGCATGGGAACTATGAATACTGGCATGGCGAGTAGTAGTAATATGGCTAACTCAGAAAACCAATCGTTTAGTACCCATTCTGAAGGTTTAGGGGATTTAAAAATCATGGCGAATGGCGTGCTATATCGTTCACGTTGGGATAAACATATTGTGAGTTTAAAAGGCGGCTTGAGTCTTCCGGTTGGTTCGATTAATAAACGCGATGATACGCCGATGATGGCAAATATGGTCTTGCCTTATTCGATGCAGTTAGGTTCAGGAACGACGGATTTTTTAACCGGTGTTTCTTATACCGGATTAAGTCGAGATTGGAGTTGGGGAACGCAACTATTAGGACGATTACATACGGGGCGTAATCGTAATCACTATCGTTTAGGTGATAAATTGGATACCTCTATTTGGTTGTCACGCATTTGGAAAAGTTGGATAAGCAGTTCAATGCGTTTTGAAGGTGAATGGTGGCAGAGTATTCACGGTTCTAATCCTGATTCTGATGCTATGAAAATGATGTCTCCGATGGCAAATGCTACATTAACTGGAGGTTCACGGGTGAATATGTTGTTATCAACGGAACTCTATGCACCACAAGGAATGTTAAAAGGGCAGCATTTAGGGATTGAAGTAGGCTTTCCGCTGTATCAATCATTAAAGGGGCCGCAAATGACAACTGACTGGACAGTCTCAATGGGATGGCAATGGACATTTTAACTAAATCATTGCGTTCTACAGTATTCACTTTGTTGTTAATCAGCCTCGTGGTTGCCGCAGGCTCAGGTATTACTTATGCGTTGAATACTTCAACACAAAAACAAAAGGTCATTGCCGGTGCAATTTATAAATTTATTAAATTTATTGAATGGCAAGATGGTTCCGTTCACGATAGTGATAGCTTTAATATTTGTTTGCAGCAATATGATGCCGCATTTGAACCGTTTAAAACGCGAAAAATGCAAGGTAAAGCAATTCAAATCCATTTATTAAATGAAACTGCATTAGCGGCGAATTGCCATGTGGTGTATATGAATCACGACAGCGATAATCATGTTGATTTATTGCAGACATTTAAAAATAAATCGATTGTCACTATTGCAAGTGATAAGGCGTTTGCAAGTCAGGGCGGTATTATTGAGTTAGGTAATCATAATAACCGTTTAAGTTTTGCTATTAATCAAACGGTCGCAAAAGCAAATCAATTAAATGTAGGTTTTCAACTGTTATCATTAGCTAATGACGTTATTACAAACTAAATTCAACCTTTCAATTAGCCATAAGTTATTATTGTTAATTAGCGGTATTACGGCGACAGCATTGTTATTATCAAGTATTGCATTAATTTATAGTGCTCATAGCTTATTGTTGGAACGCTTAGAAAAAGATATGAGTACCATGGCTGAATTAACCGCCTTAAATAGTGCCGCGATTTTGATGTTTGAAGAGCAGCAAGGGGCAGAAAAAATGTTGGCTAATTTAGTCACTGAACCTGCTATTATGAGTGCTGCTTTATATGCTGCCGATGAGCATTTATTAGGGCATTATATTCGCACGGATAGTGATGCTACGCCACCGCATCATTTGCCTGAAATCAGTACTCACATCAGTAATGAGAGTATTCAAATTGTACGTTATGCGATACGTGATGGTGAAAAAATTGGCGGCATTTATATTGAAGCAGATTTTAGTCATATCAATAGCTTAATACAGCAATTAAGTCTGATATTACTGGTGATTAGTTTATCAGTTTTAGTGTTAGCGATGCTATTTTCATTTAAGTTACAAAAATTCATTACCTATCCTATTTTGAGGTTAACGCGGTTAACGAAAAAAGTGCGGCAAAAACAGGATTATAGTTCGCGAGCAAAAAAATATTCAAATGATGAAATCGGCCAATTAATTGATGGCTTTAATCATATGATGAATGAAATTCAGTTGCGTGATGAGGTGTTGCAACAAAATAATTTAGCTTTAGCCGATGCCAAGCAGGTGGCACTCGATGCATCAGATGCAAAAAGTAGTTTTTTGGCGAATATGAGCCATGAAATTCGTACACCGATGAATGGTGTGTTGGGGATGTTGGAATTATTAAGTGATACGCCTTTAGAAGATGAGCAGCAGGATTATGCCAATACCGCTCGAAATTCTGCGTTTGCGTTATTAGATGTGATTAATGATATTTTAGATTTTTCTAAAATTGAGGCAGGGCGTTTAGATATTGAAATTATCGATATGGAATTAGTGCCATTATGTGAAGATATCGCCACCCTGTTATCAGAAAAAGCCTTAGACAAGGAGTTAGAGTTAACCTGCTTTATTCATTCTAATGTGCCTAATTTTATTCAAGGTGACCCCACGCGTTTACGTCAAATTCTATTAAATCTAGTGGGCAATGCGATTAAATTTACCGCAGCAGGTGAAGTGGCATTAGAGGTGTCATTGCAAAAGCCGTTCGATAATAATAGTGAAGTAATGATTCGTTTTGCGATTAAAGATACGGGGATTGGTATTAGTCACGAGCAACAACAGCATTTATTCAGTGCCTTTAGTCAGGCAGACAGCTCGACAACACGGAAATTTGGCGGCACAGGCTTGGGCTTATCGATTAGTAAGCAATTAGTTGAACTGATGCAAGGGGAAATTAAAATTGAGAGTCAATTGGGTAAAGGGGCGACGTTTGAGTTTGCTTTACCGTTTAGTTTGAGCCAAACAGAAATCGGTGAGCATAGTTTGGCAGATTTAAGCGGCAAGCGGGTTTTAATTGTTGATGATAATCAAACTAATCGCTTAATTTTAGAGCATTATTGTACTAACTGGGGCTTACAATATGTGAGTTATGCCAGTGCTAAATTAGCATTAGACGCCTTATTAGAACAAACAGAAGCCGTTTTTGATGTGGCGATTATTGATTATCAAATGCCCGAAATGGATGGTTTACAACTCACAGAGACATTACGGCAGCATCCGCTTTATGACCAATTACCTATTTTAATTTTAAGTTCAGCCACGGTTGATGATGAGCGTCATCAAGCTGATATATGCTTATTAAAACCGGTTAGGCAAACATTATTATTTAAACGGTTAGCGAAATTGCTGTTAAGTTTTGATGCCGTAAAAGCACCTATGCTAGAAAAGGTGTTGCCGCAGTTTAATGCCCATATTTTATTAGTGGAAGATAATGTGATTAATCAAAAGGTCGCAGGCACTTTTTTACGCAAATTAGGTGTGACCCTAGATATTGCTGAACAGGGAAAAGCAGGGCTTGAAGCGATTAATGAACAGGATTACGATTTGGTGTTTATGGATTGTCATATGCCGATTATGGACGGTTATGAGGCAACGCAGGAAATTAGGGCATGGGAGAAACAGAATAATTTACCTGAAATACCAATTGTCGCCATGACTGCAAATGCGTTAGCAGAAGATAAGGCAAAGTGCTTGCAAGCAGGCATGAGTGATTATTTAGCCAAACCGCTACACCAGCAAAATTTAGTCGATATGTTAGAGCATTGGTTACCTAAAAGTTCCTCACAAGCTGCGATAACAATTAATTTAGCGAATAAATCGGTAGAAAATAAGAGGGGTGCAGATTTTAATAATATATTGAGTTATGCAAAGTCGTTAGAGCTTGATGAGAGTTTTTATCAGCAATTAATTATTGAGTTTTATCACCAAGAATTTCAATGTGGTCAAAAACTTCAACAATTTTTAGATAAAAAAGAGTTAAAAGCGGCACGTGAATTAGTGCATCGTGTTAAAGGCACGGCGGGTAATTTAAGATTTCAACAGGTCTTTAAAACAGCTGAAATTTTAGAAAAATTATTACGTCAAGCTGCAGAAATGTCAGCGATTACACACGCCTTAAACGTCTTTATAGCGGAATTAGATAAAGTCTTAACGGCTATTATGGCATTGCCTATGGTCAGCCTTGAAACAACAATGGACACGACAGCCTCTAATGATGACTCTTTAGAGAGTTTAATGTTGCAATTAAATAAACAATTATCGAATCAGAGTTGGCATGCGAAACAGACGATTATTAATATCCAGCAGGTATTAAGTGATTCTGATTTACTTAATGTGGCTCAATTATTAGAACAAGCGATTAATCAGCTAGATTATGCTCAAGCAACCCTTTATTTTAATCAATGCCAGTTATTATTATCGCAAGAGTTAGAGCGTGATGCAGCCTGATAGTGTTATTCTTGTTGTCGATGATGACCCATTAAATATAAAATTATTAATTAATATTTTAGCTCCACATTATGAAATATTATTTGCCTTAAATGGCAAGCAAGCTTTACGTTTAGCGGAGCAGTGTATGCCCGATTTAATATTGCTAGATGTCTTAATGCCTGATATGTCGGGCTATGAAGTTTGTCAGCAATTAAAATTGCAAGCGACTGTACAAGATATTCCGGTTATTTTTATTAGCTCAATGAATGAGCATGAAGATGAAGCAAAAGGCTTGGCGTGTGGGGCGATTGATTATATTAATAAACCGATTAATGCGGCGATTGTAAAATCACGTATTGCTAATCATTTAGAACTTAAACATGCTCGTGACATTCTTAAGCGTCAGGCGACAATCGATACATTAACAGGATTAGCTAATCGTCGTCGTTTTGATGAATTTCTATTGCAGGAATGGCGGTTGATGCAGCGTGAATCAAAACCATTGAGCCTGATTATGATTGATATTGATTATTTTAAACAATTTAATGATTGTTATGGGCATCCTGCTGGCGATGATTGTTTACGTCAAGTCGCGTTAGCGATGAAAGAAACTATTTCACGGCCTATTGATTTATTAGCTCGTTATGGCGGTGAAGAATTTGTTTGTGTATTGCCAAATACTGATGAGCAAGGCGTACTTTATGTGGCTGAAAATTTACGCAACTGTGTTGAAATGTTAGCCATTCCGCATGAAAAATCAGCAGTAAATAGCGGTGTTACTATTAGTTTAGGCTGTGCAACACTTGTTCCTAATTCAGAACAGCGTATTGCTGATTTTATAAAGACAGCCGATTATGGTTTGTATCAAGCGAAAGAAACGGGTAGGAATAAAGTGATGCTCAGTCAAAAAAGCGAGTAAGGTAAAGGTTTGATTATGATTAATTAAAAAAGTATTTTCGTTTCAATATTGCCCCAGCTTAAGTTAGTCGCTGGTTTTTTGTTACTACCTTAAGCTAAAATTATGAACTTTAAATTAACCTACACAAGAAATTTACTCCTAAGTATAAGCCTTGCTGTTCCTACAATAGCGATGGCACAACCTGCTATTTTAGATGCCAACTTGAACTTAAATATCCCTATTATTAAATTTCAAGCTGATAATCAAAGTGAATATTTCTGGGCTGAACTTGAATACCAAGCACAATCCTCAACGCCATTAACCTTTATTGCTAAAAATTATGGCTCTCTTGATCCAGCGACACTCCCACCTGCACTTCATGAACTTGCTATCGTGACTGATGGAGCAGCACCCACTATTATCAATATTCAAGCGACAGAAGCACAACTACATTTTATTTCAAGCATCCCCCTTGCTTGCTCTGTTATTTTTGGACTAGATACAGCATTTGGTTTTATTGCAACTGATAGTGCAATGAATGGCGGTGCAATTATTGATCACAATCCTATTTTGAGTAATCTACAGCCTGAAAGTACTTATTACTATCGTGTACAAGGAACTGATGCTCAGGGAAAAATGTATTGGAGTCCAATCAACTCATTTACCACAGAATCTGCGAATAACGAATTGATTAACTTATTATCAATTGATAATGGCACCACGGTTACAGCAGTCAGTAGTAATTTTGGTAATGCGAGTAATAATCAAACTTGGGGAGCAAATAGTGCTATTGATGGTTCTGGTAGCACTGCATGGTCTTCTGCCAACGATGGAGATGATGCATTTATTGAACTCACACTAGCTCAAGCAACACAAATAAATACGCTGAAGGTTTGGTCACGTTCTATGTCAAACAGTGCCGAAATACTTAGCTTTACCATTACAACCGATAACGAAACATTAGGTCCTTTTACTCTTCCCGATACACAACAAGCTTACGAATTTGAAATTAATCGAACCAGCTCTAGTCTTCGTTTTGACGTAATCACTAGCACTGGTGGTAATACGGGGCTTATTGAACTCCAAGCTTACTAAATGACTATGAAAAAAATTACATTTAAAGGTTTATTTTGCACGCAATCCTGCCTTATGGTTATTATTTTTTTTGGAGCCAATGCCCACAGTTTTGCAGATGCTAGTTATACGACAGCTACAAGCCAATTGCATATTCCTTTTATCAAATATCAGGGGCAATATTTTCAAGCACACTTAAATTATCTACCTCCTGATAAGCTTAAGTTAGAGCAAGTAAATCCGCAAATATCAGAGCTAGACTTACCTGCAATTGTACCCGTAAATGACGACTTAAATTTTCACCTTGAAAGGATCAGTATAGACAATCAACTTTTTTCCGCAGACCTAGAGTATTTAAATGATAATACTTTTAAAATTAGTAATTTAAATCCCTCATTACTCGCTGAGCCATCAAAAACTATGTTCCAATCAGATCATTTTATTGGGTCAGGGATTTGTGCTCAATGTCATGATGGGATTCAAGATGAAGAGGGGGCTGATGTTTCTATTGCTTCAGCGTGGTCATCGAGCATGATGGCAAATGCTACTCGTGACCCTTTTTGGCAAGCAAAGGTGCGTAGTGAGCTGAACCGTACGCCTGAACTTAGTGATGAAATAAACGATAAATGTACTCGTTGCCATGCTCCAATGGCGAATGAAGAGGCCAGAAAACAACATGATAATGTACAAACTGTTTTTGATGGTGGTATTTTAAGTAGTGCTAATCCCTATCATGATTTAGCCATGAATGGCGTCAGCTGTAGCTTATGCCATCAAATTTCTCCTGCTGATCCTTTTGGCACAGAAACTGGATTCTCAGGAAATTTTAGTGTTGAAAGTTATGAAAATGGTCAAAACCGTCTAATTTATGGTCCTTATGAAAACGTACTTACCAGGCCGATGCAAAATTTTACTAACTTTACGCCTGTTTTCAGTGAACATATTAAATCATCAGAGCTTTGTGCAAGCTGCCATGACTTAACTACGCCTTATAGCGATGAGAATGGTGTAATACTTAGTCAAAATAAAGAAGATGAGTTTCCTGAGCAAATGGTTTATAGCGAATGGCTGCACAGTGATTTTGCTGAAACTGATAGTTGCCAACAGTGTCATATGCCTCGTTCTGATGGTGTAGTGATTGCAGCACAGCCACGAACATTATCAACTAAGCGTGATGACTTTGCTCAACACAGCTTTTTAGGCAGTAACCGCCTAATGCTTTCAATTCTAGATATTTATAAAGATACCTTAGGTATTACGGTTAAAGATTTTTCAACTAGCATCACTAATGCAGAAAAGCTATTACAAAGTGCTGCTAAAATTGAAATTAATACTCCGACTTTATCCGCAGAAACGCTTGATTTTAATGTGATTGTTAGCAGTGAAACGGGTCATAAATTGCCTTCTGGTTATCCATCAAGACGCGTTATTCTACATGTAACCATAAAAGATGAAGCAGACACTATCGTATTTGAATCAGGAAAAATTCATGAGGATGGCAGTGTGGAGGGGTTAAACTCTGACCTTAATCGTTCAGATTATGAGCCACATTATCAACTTATCAATTCCCCTGATCAAGTACAGGTTTATGAAGTCATTATGCAGGATTATAAAGAGAATATTACCTATACTTTATTGCGTGCAAAATCGTATCTAAAAGATAACAGATTGTTACCTAAAGGATTTGATAAACAAATAGCAGGGAAAAATATTCAAGTTCGCGGTGTTGCCGCAATAGATAATAATTTTATAGGCGGGCAAGATAGTATTCACTTTAGTATTGGCGGGCTTAGTGGTAATGGCTATCAAATTGAAGCAGAATTGGTCTACCAAACTTTAGGTTATGCTTTCGCTCAAGACTTATTTCAAGATAATTCATTAGAAACAGGGCGGTTTAAGCAAATGTTTAATGCTTCAGCACTTAAATCAACCCGCATCACAGCGACACAACGTAACGTTAATTAATTTTACAAGAGAAAATAAAAATGCATACAGGAAAAATTCCCGATGGGATGTTTAGCATCGATAAAAAATTAGTTGGTGATACCGAGTTTAGTGTTGTTGGTTATAAAAGATTAAAGGGTTCAGATGATCTAAATGTGGCGGAGAAAGTATTTTTTGCTAATGAAGCAAATATTAACCTGAAATTTATAAAGATTGACCTAAATGATTCAAGTATTGTTATTGAGCCTGGTGCTTTGTACTTTATGAAAGGAAAACTAAGCTTAGAATCAAATATTGAAGGCGGTATCGTATCGGGTCTTTTTAGAAAGGCGACATCGGGGGAGACCTTGTTTCAATCAACTATCTCGGGAACAGGTGAGGTTTTTCTTGAGCCAAGCTTTGGTCATTTTTTGCTACTTGATATTGATGACGATGAACTGATTATGGATGATGGTTCATTTTACTGCTGTTCAAAAGGCATAAAAGTTAGTGGGGCTATTCAAAAAAATATCTCATCCGCTCTTTTTGGTGGAGAGACCTTAGTTCAAACTAGCACTAAGGGAACGGGGCTTGTGGTGATTAATAGCCCTGTGCCTGAATCTGAATTAATCTGCTATGAGCTTGAGAGCGGCGAGAAACTTCGTGTTGATGGTAACTTTGCCTTAATTCGTACTGCATCCGTTAAGTTTTCCGTTGAAAAATCAGGAAAATCTCTTTTTCAATCACTGACCAGCGGTGAAGGCTTATTGCAAACTTTTGAGGGGCCTGGAATAGTCTGGATAGCGCCAACACAGGTTGTTTATAATAAGATTAAAAGAGCAGGTGTTAATGGACTTGCTAATTCAGCTAAAAGCGGCAATATGAATAATTCTGTTTAGTGGGTAGCACATGGCTTTTTGAGTTAATGGGGCTTTAGCCTTTGCTGTGTCAGAATAATGCTGAAATAATATCTTTTGCAGATAATTCACCTTCTTTCACAAAAGGCACTTGAGCAATAGAAGTTTGAAAGTGACCGGTTAATTTATAATGAGCATCCATTGTAAACATAACACTTTTAGCTGCTTTTACAAAGGCATCATAGTCTAAGGTCAGTGGTACCGTAATTGTTTGAGTAGCATTAGGTGCTAAATTTTTATCACTTGATGCTTGAAGTTTGCCAATATAAATTGAATTAAGTTCAATCGAACCTGAAAGTCCCGTTACCGGTATGGCATAAGGGTTTGGATTATGTAAATCGACATTAAAGCTAATACGATTATCTTTAGGTGAAAAGGATTTTAGCTGAATATCTTCGATGGTAGGTGCTTTTACAAATTGTTTTACCATCTCTGCATTACAGCCAACTAATGATAAAATTAGAAAAAATAGAGCGAATAATTTTGTCATAAAATAATGTGATTGTTGTTTTTAAGCAAAAAAAAAGGTTGTAGAAGAAATCCTCTACAACCTTTATTTTATTTGGCTTTAGCATGGTGCCCAGGGGCGGAATCGAACCGTCGACACGAGGATTTTCAGTCCTCTGCTCT
>ENA-ORXI01000485-ORXI01000485.1-sediment-metagenome-genome-assembly--contig:-NODE-485-length-32742-cov-10.925210_pt1 | contig 32742 bp, 30 predicted proteins | sample MGYA00237861_ERZ511468 | MGnify/ENA primary metagenome ERZ511468 (study PRJEB26299, sample SAMN06266213) | sediment metagenome | isolation source: Hudson Canyon methane seep mesocosm | place... | reverse complement strand
TTGTGTCCTATTAGTGATGCAAATGTTGAAGTCGATATGATTGTGCAAAACGTAGCGGATGACGGTACTACCGACTTTACCTTTACAGTGCATCGTAATGACTACAGTAAGGCTTTAGAAGTTTTACAGAATACTGCTACTGAACTGGGGGCTCGTGAAGCGTCTGGTACTGATGATATCTGTAAGGTATCTATGGTGGGTGTAGGTATGCGCTCTCATGCAGGTGTTGCTAGTAAAATGTTTAAAGTATTAGCGGACGAGTCCATTAATATTCAAGCGATTACAACGTCTGAGATTAAAATCTCGGTTGTAATCGCAGAAAAATACCTAGAACTGGCAGTGCGCGCTTTGCACACAGCGTTTGACCTTGATGCCAAGGAAGAAGCGTAATATTCAGGCAATAGTCTGATATATGCTTCAGTATGGGCCGGAGTGCCCATACAGCACCAAAAGTTCTGGATTATTCCCTACTTTTTCTTTCATTTTGTCAAAGGTAGACAATACTGAATAGAAAGGTAGGGAAGCATCTCGCCTAGTTGTATCGAAAGATGAATAGGCAACCACCCTAGAAACAAGCAGTTCGCAAAGTATTAAATGTACTATGAAAGTACAATGGAAAGATTAGGAGAATCTAATGCTAATTTTGACTCGTCGTGTCGGCGAAACATTAATGATTGGTGATGAAGTTACCGTAACCGTTTTAGGCGTTAAGGGTAATCAAGTTCGCATCGGCGTTAATGCCCCGAAAGAAGTAGCAGTACACCGTGAAGAAATTTATCAGCGCATTCAGCGAGAGAAGAATGGCGAAGCTGAACCGAACGGAAACTTCTAACATCTTAATTTTTATGAAGAAATTTTAAATTTTTTTATAAAAAAGCTATGCAAAAGAAAAAAACATGGTATTATTCGCGCCGTGTTGAGGAGAGATGGCCGAGTGGCTGAAGGCGCGCCCCTGCTAAGGGTGTATAGGAGAAATCTTATCGAGGGTTCGAATCCCTCTCTCTCCGCCACTTTAATGTCGCAAGGCATTAGTTTGGCAACAAGATACAATGTGCGCTCGTAGCTCAGCTGGATAGAGTACCTGGCTACGAACCAGGTGGTCGTAGGTTCGACTCCTACCGAGCGCACCATTTAATTTCTCTGCTTTTTCCCAGAATTATTAAATTGTCGTATTGTAAGATCTGATGTGCGCTTGTAGCTCAGCTGGATAGAGTACCTGGCTACGAACCAGGTGGTCGTAGGTTCGACTCCTACCAAGCGCACCACTTACTCCTCTGTTAAAAATAAATACTTCCTTCTGTTCTATGCTCGATCTGCAATGTTGTTTGCGTCTTATTTTGTGCTTTTGAAAAATTGTCAGCCATTCTCTTTTACTTGGTTTTATTTGCGTCGCGTATCGTTTTTGTGACGTCACTTCTCTCATGATAATTTCGTATTTTGTAAATAAAGAATACTTTACTCAGTGTTTTAAATGGCTTTTCAGTAATTCCTTGTGGCAAAAAAGAGTTGGCCATAAAAATAATTAAAAGGTCGTGCAAGGGAGTTGCCGATGTCAGAACTAATATTAATCGTGGATGACGATGAATGTGTTGCTGGAAATATTCAGGCTTATTTAGAGGATGAGGGTTATCAGGTTTGTATTGCCAGTAGTGGAGAGCAGGCTTTGCTTGTTCTTGATGAGTGTAAGCCAGATTTTGCCATCGTCGATATGCGCTTGCCAGGGATGGATGGAAATAATTTCATTCAGCAGGCTTCAGTTATTCAAAATCAGCTACAATTTTTAATTCATACGGGTTCAATTGAATACACTTTGCCAGATTTTTTACGGACTAATAATAAGGTTCGGCAGTCGGTGTTTTTTAAACCAATTGTTAACATGGGGCAATTCGTTAGCGAAATGTGCAGTTAATATGTCTAAAAGTGTCATTCAACTTGTCAAAATGGACGTTTTTCAGTACATTAGCCTGCCTTTTGGCCTGTTTAGGGAAGCGAAGTTTGCTTGAAAAATGGGCGAGTGAATTATTATATGAGGATCAGCCGGCATGTCTGAGCTAGTTTCAAGTGGTTTGGAACTGATGGCGTTCGGTATGGGAACAGTATTTTCCTTTTTGGTATTACTGATTTTCGCTACCAGCCTGATGTCCAAAATAGTAAATAAGTTTGCGCCAAAAGCGGAAGTTGTAACACAAGCAGTGATTACAGCACCGACTCAAGGTGTAGACCCGCAGTTGCTAAAAGTTTTAGCAGCGGCAGTAAAAGAGCATCGTACGCGCCAAAAGTAGCGTACGAATTCGGATAACCTATACGTCAACAACGTTAACGGAAGAAAAGGCCATAACCCATGACCGATTCTAAGAAACCTCTTGGTATCACAGACGTCGTATTACGCGACGCACACCAGTCTATACTGGCTACACGCATGCGCATTGATGACATGCTTCCTATCGCCGAAAAACTTGATCAGGTTGGCTACTGGTCACTTGAATCTTGGGGCGGTGCGACATTCGACTCATGCATTCGCTATCTAGGTGAAGATCCTTGGGATCGCATCCGCGAATTCAAGAAAGCAATGCCTAAAACTCCACATCAAATGCTATTACGCGGGCAAAACCTATTAGGTTACCGTCATTATGCGGATGATGTTGTAGAAAAATTCGTAGAACGTGCTGCCACTAATGGCGTTGATGTATTCCGCGTTTTTGATGCGATGAATGATCCGCGTAATCTTGAAACGGCTTTAAAAGCTGTTAAAAACCAAGGTAAGCACGCGCAAGGCACATTGTCTTACACCACTAGCCCAGTGCACACATTGGACTCTTGGGTAGATCTAGCTAAGCAAATTGAAGATATGGGTGCAGACTCAATCGCCATTAAAGATATGGCCGGTGTTCTGACTCCGTATGATGCATTTGAACTTGTTACTAAGTTGAAAGCACAAACTGATCTTGAAGTTCAGTTACACGCACACGCAACTTCTGGTTTGTCTGATATGACAATCTTGAAAGCAGTAGAAGCGGGTATTGATCGCGTCGATACAGCTATCTCTTCTATGTCTATGACTTATGGTCACACAGCAACAGAATCTGTTGTTGCAGCATTAAAAGGCACGGGTCGTGATACTAATATCGATCTATTATTGCTAGAAGAAATTGCAGCTTACTTCCGTGGTGTACGTAAGAAGTACGCTAAATTTGAAGGCGCACTACGCGGTACGGATTCTCGTATCCTAGTCGCTCAAGTTCCTGGTGGCATGTTAACTAACATGGAAAACCAGTTGAAAGAACAGGGCGCAGCGGACAAGTTTGACGAAGTATTGGCTGAGATCCCACGTGTACGTGAAGATTTAGGCTTTATTCCGTTAGTAACTCCAACGTCTCAAATCGTAGGTACTCAAGCAGTATTGAACGTATTGACGGGTGAGCGTTACAAGTCAATTTCGAAAGAAACTCAAGGTATCTTGAAAGGCGAATACGGCGCAGCACCTTCAGCGATGAATGCTGAATTGCAAGCTCGCGTATTGGATGGCGCTGAAGCAATTACTTGTCGCCCAGCTGACTTGATCGACAATGAAATGGATCAAATCGTTGCTGACGTAGATAAGCTTGCTGCTGATAAAGGCATCAAACTGGCGGCTGACAAGATTGATGATGCGTTAACTTACGCATTGTTCCCGCAGATTGCTCCAAAGTTCTTGGAAAATCGTGGAAACCCAGAAGCGTTCGAACCTGCGCCTAAAGGCGAAGAAGAAGATACTTTCACTGTAACAGTCGATGGCAACGAATACGTTGTAAAAGTTGACGACGGTGGTGATGTTGCAGAATTAGCTGCGGTTAATGGTGCGCCATTAAGCATGGGCGGTGCTGCTCCAGCTGCGGCCGCTCCAGCAGCCGGTGCTGTTGGTGGTGGTGAGCCTCAAAGCGCTCCACTAGCCGGTAACATCTGGAAAGTTCTAGTTCAGCAAGGTCAACAAGTTGCGGAAGGTGATGTTGTTATCATTCTTGAAGCAATGAAAATGGAAACTGAGATTCGTGCTCCTAAAGCAGGCACCATTACTGGTATTACTACTAGTGAAGGCGCTGCGGTTAAGGTTGGCGATACTCTGTATACCATCGCTTAAGGGGCTGACTCATGGAAAGCTTACTTAATCTTTGGCACGATACAGGTTTTTACCAGTTATCCGGTGGCCAATTTGCGATGATCTCTATCGGTGTGTTATTGCTATTTTTAGCAATTCACCCGAAGTTCCAATTTGAGCCTTTGCTGCTTTTACCAATCGCTATTGGTACTATCTTTGTGAATATTCCGGGTGCCGGTTTTTCTGACGGCGCAGTTTACGCAGCGGATGGTCACTTGGATAGCCCAGCAGGTTTGTTGTACTACATTTATCATGGTGGTATTGAAACGGGGTTATTCCCGCTCTTGATCTTCATGGGTGTGGGCGCAATGACGGACTTTGGTCCGCTATTAGCAAACCCTAAAACCTTATTATTAGGTGCAGCAGCTCAATTCGGTATCTTTGGTACGGTAGCGGGCGCGGTATTAGCAACAGATGCAGGTTTGATGGATTTCACCATTCAGCAAGCAGCAGCAATTGGTATTATCGGTGGTGCTGATGGCCCAACGTCTATCTTTATTGCTTCTAAGCTAGCCCCTGAATTACTAGGTGCGATTGCCGTAGCGGCTTATTCATATATGGCTTTGGTTCCTATGATCCAGCCGCCAATTATGAAGTTCTTCACCAATAAAGAAGAGCGTAAGATTGTTATGGTTCAGGCTCGTGAAGTGAGCCAAGCTGAAAAGATCATCTTCCCAATCGTAGTACTAGTGATGGTGGCATTGTGTCTACCTTCTGCAGCACCACTATTAGGTATGTTCTGTTTTGGTAACTTGATGAAAGAATCTGGTGTTGTTGATCGCTTAAGCGACACAGCTCAGAACGCTTTGATCAACGTAGTAACTATCTTCCTAGGCCTAGGTGTAGGTTCTAAGATGAGTGCAGATGCTTTCCTTAACCTAGATACACTAAGCATCTTGGTTCTTGGTTTGACTGCATTCTGTGTAGGTACTGCGGCTGGCGTATTAATGGCTAAAGGTATGAACCTAGTGGTTAAAAACAAGGTGAATCCTTTGATCGGTTCTGCAGGTGTTTCCGCTGTACCTATGGCGGCACGTGTATCGAACAAGGTTGGCCTTGAAGCTAACGGTCAGAACTTCTTATTAATGCATGCAATGGGTCCAAACGTTGCGGGTGTTATTGGTTCTGCAGTAGCAGCCGGTGTTATGATCAGCTTCCTAAGCTAGTCTGTTAAATTAGACGCTTAAGCGAGATCATCGCCAATAAAAAAACCGGCCTCATGGAAACATGAGAGCCGGTTTTTTTATGCCTATAATAATTTTTTAAAGCGTAAGTACTAAAAACAAGTGTATTGGTTTAGCCTATTTGTGTCGTTAAGGCAAGAAGAGTATGTAATTAATTATGGAGGAAATGTAAATTTATCGTTAACATGCACGCACTTATGTAAGTGCACTGTAAGCTAACTGTAAGATCTTGTTTTATTGGCGGGTTTTACGATCTAGGTAGTTTACTGAGCCATTTAACCAGTGGTGGAATCAGAAGTATGGTTAGTAGAAATTCGTCAGAGAGCATTGAATATAGCAAATCATGGTGGGTCATCGCTTTAATGAGCTTGATGATGATCATTGCCATTGCGGGTGCTAAGAACCTAACCTTCACCACAGACTTTAGAACCTATTTCAGTACAGATAATCCTCAATTGCAGGCTTTTGAACAACTAGAAGCCGACTTTAATAAACAAGACACCCTCGTACTCTTAGTTGAAATGGATGACGAAGGTCGCTCTGTTCTCAATCCGCAAGCACTGACGTTGATAGATTCCCTAACGCAATATGCTTGGCAGTTACCTTTTGCTCGAAGGGTCGATTCATTAACAAACTATCAGCGCTTGGAATCCATTGATGATGATCTATTTATCAATGACTTCATTTCAGCGGACACTTCGCTTGATGGTTCAAGTCTCAAGCAATTATCGCAATATATTCAGCAGCAGCCACGATTGGTCAATGCATTAATCAGTAAAGATGAATCGTTAGCTTTGGTTATTGTCAGTCTGACTTTGCCTAATGGTGATGAGCAAGCAACAAAGAGAATTGTTGCGGATGCTCGATTAATGCTAGATTCGCTTGAGCACAGCGGCATCAAAATCCAACTATTTGGCAGTACCGTTATTAACTTGGCGTTAGCCGAGGCGGTTGAAAGGGATATGGCGTTATTAATTCCTTTAAGCTATCTAATTATTTTTGCTGCGATTTTATTCTTGTCTCGCTCTTTATCCGGAACCCTATTAGCACTATTGATGACATTATTGAGTGTTGCAACGGTATTCGGTATTTATGGTTGGAGTGCTAAAGCATTAACCCCTGTTGTTGGTGCAGTTCCCTCAATGATCATGATCATAGTGATTGCCGATTGCATGCATATATTGGTGTCTTATCAACACTACTTGAAGCAAGGCTTACAGAAGCACGCTGCAATTTATGAAGCCGTGAAAATAAATTTAAAGCCCATTATTGTTACTTCAATAACCACGGCATTAGGGCTGTTATGCCTAAACTTTTCAGAATCACCACCTTATCGTGATTTAGGTAACTTAGTTGCCATGGCTGCGATCATCGCGGGGGTATTGGCGCTCACCTGGTTTCCTGCTTGCTTATTGGTATTACCAAAACCTAAGAATATTAACAAGCACGATCATACTCTTCTGGATAAGTACTTTACTCAGCTATCCAGCATGATTGTGCGTTACCCCGATCAGATTGTAGGTGTGTCCATCTTGGTCATTACTTTTGCCTTAGTCGGTATTATGCAGCTTGAGTTTAATGAACAGTGGCATGAATACTACGACGAGAGTTATGACGTTCGTAAGGCATTGGATACTCAGGATGAAAAACTCTATGGCATTAATTTTATTCACTATGTTATTGAAAGTGGTCAGCCTGAGGGTATATATGACGTTGAATATCAAAAGCAGCTCGACAAGCTGACAGGCTGGATTCAGCAACAACATAAGGTGGGTTATGTTGATTCTTTATCCCTGCAAGTGAAGGAACTCAATCAGAAGTTACAAGCGAATGATTTACAATCGTTTAAAATACCAGATTCTCGAGAGCTTATCGCACAATCATTATTAGTGTATGAGATGTCACTACCCTTAGGGATGGGAATGGAACAGTATATTAACATTGATCGTTCAGCGACACGCTTAACTGTGCATTTGCATAAGTCGACATCGAAAGAACTAACTCATCTTGAACACACAATTTTAGCTTATGTTGAAAAGAACCTGCCTGCGTTAAAAATTCACTCAGGTACTGGCCTAGATATGGTGTTCGCTAAAATCTCTGACAGCAATACTCTAAGTTTATTAAAAGGAACAGGATTAGCCCTAATCCTTATTTCCATGCTACTTATTGCCATTTTAAAATCCTGGCGGTTAGGATTTGTCAGTATCGTGCCTAATGTATTGCCTATTATTATCGCGTATGGAATCTGGGGTTTAACCTCAGGCAGAATTGATCTTGGGCTAAGTATTGTCGCCTGTATGAGTTTAGGTTTAGTCGTTGATGATACGGTTCACTTTTTAACGAAATATAAATTTGCCCGACAGCAACATAAAAGTATCGAGCAAGCCATTCAATATGCGTTCAGCACTGTGGGTGTTGCTATGCTTATTACGACAACAGTACTGGCCGCAGGCTTTTCATTATTAGCATTATCATCATTCTCGCCAACGCATGGGATGGGGGCATTATTGGCATTAACCGCCGTATTTGCTTTGATAATCGATTTTCTATTTTTACCTATTTTATTGATTAATTTCGATAAACGATAACTATCACAAACTTATTATGAGTGCTGGCCAAAGTAGTGAGCGCCGACTAACTGATAAACAAAGGAATATTTATGACAACTCAGTCAATCACTCTTACTGATCCTCTTACCAAGCGAATACTGGCTTGGATGGATGAGCGTTTCCCGTTTGCTAATGCACTATTATTTTTCATACTGTATTTAACCAGTGCTGCTGTGGCTCGTTCAGCGTTGGATGAAAATGTCAGTATTTCTTTTATTGATTTGATAAATTGCTTGATTACCTGGGGATTGTTTTTAGTTATTCGTGTATTCGATGAACATAAAGATTATGAAGAGGATGTGTTAAACCACCCACAGCGAGTATTACAAAGTGGCTTGATCACTTTGCAGCATTTAAAAGTATTAGCAGGTATCTCCATCGCGGCCCAACTTGCTTTCTCTTTTCATATTGATCAGTACACATTAGGTAGTGCGACTGTAAGTTGGTTGATTATGTTTGTCTATCTTTGCCTTATGGGAGCTGAATTTTTCTGCGGAGAGTGGTTAGAAAAGCGTTTAACGCTCTATGCTTTTTCTCACATGCTAATTATGCCATTGATCGTTTTATGGTTAGCTAATATCGCGGCGCCAAGTGACGATATCCAAAATGTATTAACTCCGGCGCTATATGTCATGATGCTACTAGCATTTGTTAGTGGCTTTTGCTTTGAAATTGCTCGTAAAACCCGTGGACCAGAAGAAGAGCGAGACACTGTTGATTCGTATTCTAAAATATTTGGTACTCAAGGGTCCGCTTATGTCGTAATGGCTTTGGTGACGGCAATGTTACTTAGTCAGGGATTGTTGTTAACTCTCTTAGGTGTTGAACATGTTTGGGCTTATGGCATTGCACTGGTTGGGGTTTATGCTCTTGCAATTAAACAAGTAGCCAGCTTTGTTAAAGCACCTAGTTTGAAAGGGCGAGAAAAAAATGAAGCTGCTGTTGCAGTGAATATGTTGGTTGGTTATATCGTCATTATTACCGCAGTACTTATCAATAACGGCATCGCATGGAGCATCATCTAATGACTCAGAATTTAAATAGTCACGCTACTCAACAGCTTGTTACCCAAGCTCGTCACTTATTTGCCACAGAACATGGGGCGAAAGTTGAAGTGCGTCATGATGATAATATTTGGCAAGCGGAAGCCGCCGATGTTTCTAAAGACCATCTATCAATCTTTTGCGAGCAATGCTCCCCGCTAGTTACGGATGAAAAAATTGATCTGGTGCAAGTTGAAATCTTCGGGCAAACGTTCGAATTTACTCAGTTGACCTTGATAAAGCGTGAGACAACAAAAGGGCGTAAAGTCCGCTTAGTTTTACGCAATGAAAAGGACGAAGAAACCAGCCGTTTATTATGGCAGCTAAGTTATGTACTGCGTCAGAATGGTAAGGCAGTTACCGATGTGAATTATGATGAATTCACACTGCCTAAAATTCCTGCCCGTGGCTTGTATACCGAAGATGCACGTTTAGAGCGTTTGCAGTATGTGCGTGATAATACGGAAGCGAAACTTGAGCGCGTAGCAGAAACAACTTTAGAAGCTAAAGCTTTAGTCAGTAATATTGAAGCGTTAGTAGGCTCTGTAGAAATTCCTGTGGGAATTGCTGGTCCTTTGCATATTAAAGGTGGCCATGCTGACGGTTTATTTTATGCGCCGATGGCAACAACTGAAGGTGCCTTGTTAGCCAGTGCAACCCGTGGTGCGACCGCTTTATCTCGTAGTGGTGGTGTTAATGTGCGAGTTATCGGGCAGCGTATGTTGCGGGTTCCTGTGTTTGTTCTGACAGACCTAAACTCAGCGTTATTTTTTGCTGAATGGGTTAAAGATCATTACTCAGAAATTGCTGAGCAAACTCGAAAATATTCTAACTATGCCAATCTTGTTGAAGTAAATACCGAATTGATGGGGCGCACCGTTCACGTTCAGTTTGTATATGAAACCGGTGATGCGGCGGGTCAAAATATGACGACCACCTGCACTTGGCAAGCATGCCAATGGGTGATTGCTCAAATGCAGCAATTTGCAGGTATTGAATTCGAAAACTTCATGATTGAAGCGAACTTATCCAATGATAAGAAAGTAACTTATAACTCTTTCTTGAAAGGCCGAGGCGTTCGTGTTTTAGCGGAATGTTTATTAACTGACGACGTTTGTCAGAAAGTATTAAAAGTGACTCCAAAACAATTGTTCACGGCTTATAACCAGTTTATCGGGGGCAGTATTGCTTCTGGCATGATTGGTATGAATATTAATATTGCTAATGTTATCGGCGCAATATTTACCGCCACAGGACAAGACATTGCCTGTGTTCACGAATCCTCTATCGGCCAGTTATATCTAGAACTCACCGATGATAATGAAGTCTATGCCACTTTACGTCTACCAAGCTTGGTTGTTGGTAGTGTTGGTGGTGGTACTAGCCTTGCTCAACAAAAAGAATGCTTAGAGTTAATTGGCTGTGCAGGGCCGGGTTGCTCTCATAAATTAGCCGAAGTCATTGCAGGTTTCTGCTTGGCGCTAGATTTATCTACTCTATCTGCGATTGCCAGCGATCAATTTGCTCGAGCACATGAGAAGCTAGGGCGTAACCGTCCGGTTGAGTGGTTAAAGCTAGGGGATCTTAATGCTGATTTCTTTACTCGCGCCATGCAGTCTTATTATCAACGCCAAAACATTAATGTTGAAAATGTGCAGTCACTTCAATTAGACAGTAAAGGCAGCAGTATTATTACTGAGCTGACAGCGCATAAAATTAATAAACTGGTAGGCCACTACCCCTTCGACCTTAAGCTTGCAGGTTTGTCTGAAACTAAGAAGGTGATGGTTAAAGTAAAGCCGTTAGATGATGAAGTTATCTTAATGCTTAATAGCATGGCTTCTATGTGTGATGCACGTTTAGCTCATGCCTATAATGAATTTAAGAATGGTATTGGTTTTAAAGGCTGTCATAAGCGTGAACTTGCGGTCATGGCACAAACGGATGAGCGCTTTGTAAATAATGCTCCCGTTACTTACTTGGCTTGGCAAGATGAAAGTCGCGAAGCCTATGTTATCGTGCAAGAGCTAATGGAAAATATGGAACTGATGGACAGTGCAGATGATACATCTGCTTGGACTCAAGAACATATCCAGGTTGCTGTTCGCGGCATCGCAGAAGTGCACTCTATTTGGTATGAAAAAGAAGATGAGTTAGCCGAAAAAGATTGGATCATCGATGCGCCAACGTCTGCCAATATGGTTGAAAAGACGCGTCTGTGGGAAATGCTTGCAGCTCATTCTGCGGAAGAATTTCCAGAATGGTTCAGTGATAACGACCTAAATCGATTCCGTGATCGTTTATATAGCATGGAAGACTGGTATAGCGAAATAGATGCAATGCCAAAAACGCTTATTCATAATGATTTTAACCCGCGAAATATTGCCTTCCGTCGTCAAACGCCTGTTAATAGCGAGGATAAGGGTGGGTTATCTTTATGCGCATACGACTGGGAATTAGCCACTGTTAATATTCCTCAGCATGATTTAGCTGAACTCTTGGTATTTACTCTGCAGCCTGACTTTAAGCCTGAAGATGTAGAGCTTTATATTGAGCAGCACCGTATCGAACTTGAGGTTTTAGTTGGACATAGCATCGATGCTAAACAATGGCGTCGAGGCTTTACACTAAGTCTTTGGGATTTGGTTATTAACCGCCTGCCTATGTATGCGATGGCGCATACCTTTAGACATTATGGCTTCATGGATCGTGTTCAAGCAACTTTCCGCAAGCTACTAGATAATGAAAATGCTCGTATGCTTGCTATGGAGGAAAAATAAATGACGACTAATTTATTTTTAACTTCAGCTGAAGCGGTAAAAATTGATGAAAACTTGCTAGGGGGTAAAGCTAAAAATTTAGCGTGGTTATCTCGCCAAGGTTTACCCGTTCCAAAGTGGTGGGTACTTACCACTGATTGCTTTGTTCAGCAGCTAGATGCATTAAATATAAAAAGCTGGGTGCAAGAAGAGCTGGCTAAACTAGGCACAGAAGACGGTGTAGTCGCTAATAGCACAGTCTCTAATGATGTTATCGCTCAAGTCGCGACTAATATTCAACAAGCGATTGGTGAAAAACCACTGATCGAAGAAGTGAAAACTATTCTACGTGCAACCTTGCCCGCTGAAATTATGAATAATACTTCATTAGCGATTCGTTCTTCTGTTGTAGGCGAAGATGCGGAAGGGGCTTCTTTTGCGGGGCAAATGGATTCTTATTTATACCAGCAGGGCGAAGAAGCGATATTTGCATCGATTATCAAAGTTATGCAAAGTGCTTTTAATCACCGCGCCCTCGCTTATCGCATTCATAAGGGGCTGGATGTAACCGATATTCGTGCTGCCATCATCATTCAAGAAATGGTTGATGCTGACGTCGCAGGGGTTATGTTTACAGCTAATCCTGCGACAGGGAATCGTCAACAAGCGATGATATCTTCGACTTGGGGCTGTGGCGAAGGTATCGTATCCGGTGCCTGTAATACTGATGAAACTACGGTAGGCCTGTTTGATAATACAATTGAAACTCAAATCAATAACAAAGACACATCGTTTGTTTTTGATAAAACGTCATCTCATGGTGCTAAAGAAGTTGCTGTTGAAGCGAGTAAGCAAGACATTGCTTGTTTAGAGTCATCACAGGTTCTAGCGTTACGTGATTTAGGTTTGCAAGTCGCTAAAACCTATCAAGTTCCGCAAGACATTGAATGGTGCTTGAAAGACAATCAGTTTTACATCTTACAGGCACGTCCTGTCACTATGTTACCCCCGTTAAATTCTGATCAAGATGATGTTGTCGTTTGGGATAACTCCAATATTCAAGAATCTTATTGTGGTGTAACGACACCTCTAACTTTTAGTTTCGCCAATAGAGCTTATAAAACGGTTTATGAGCAAACAATGAGATTGTTAGGAGTAAATGAAGCCACGGTACAAGCGAATCAAGGTATGTTGGAGAATATGCTTGGCTTAGTACATGGCCGCGTCTATTACAATATTAATAACTGGTATCGCGGATTACTTTTTCTTCCTTCCTTCAAGACCAATAAGTCGGATATGGAGCGAATGATGGGGTTAACCGACCCCGTTGATTTGATTCAAGACCAAGAGTTATCAACCAAAGATAAACTGAAGAAAATACCGCAAATCATGCGAGCGTTATTTGCAATGATGAGCCGTTTTCGCAAAATGGATAAACTTGTTTTCGATTTTCGTGCGCTTTTCCAGCAAGAATATCAATCGGTTAACCGACAGACCTTGCATACACTGACCATTGGTCAGTTGATATCCGAAAGCAGACGTTTGGATAAAGCTTTATTGGAAAACTGGACGACGCCTATCGTCAATGATTTCTACGTGATGATGATGAATGGCCGAGTGCATCGCTGGTTAGATAAAATATCCGTAGAAAACCCAGAGGTTGTACAAAACAACTTACTCTCTGGTGAAGAAGGTATTGAAAGTACAGAGCCGACGAAGTACTTGCTGAGAATGTGCGATTATCTGCGTAACAGTTCTGCTACCGAACAACTGGTATTGAATAATGACAATGATGTTTTGTTGGGGCTTATTCAAACTCAAGATGAAACATTTTATCAGCAATGTCAGCAGTACATCGAATTATACGGCGACCGTACAATGGGGGAGTTAAAACTTGAATCGATAACCCTACGTCAAGATTCATCCTTTATGTTTGCTATTTTAAAGAATTTCTTGGCTAAGCCAGATTTAACCTTAGAAACATTGGCTGAAAATGAAGCCAAGTTCCGTGGCGAAGCAGAAGAAGCCGTAATCCCAGTGATTAAGAAACAACTTGGTGGGCGTGCGCTAAAGAAATTCAATAAAGACCTGGCAGCATTACGAGATGCAATTCGCAATCGAGAAAATATGCGTTTAGCTCGTACTCGTATGTTCGGATTATATCGAGATATTTATGTCGAGATTGGTGAGCAATTAGCATTCTATAGCAAACTAAATGAAGCACGAGATGTGTTTTATTTAACCTTAGAAGAGATCTATGCCTATAAAGATGGTCGCTCAGTACAAACTCATTTGCAGCCCTTGGTCGATTCTCGTAAAGAAGAATTTGCATCTTATGAAGCGGAAGATTTGCCTCATCATTTCTGGACGAAAGGAGCTGTATATTGCAATAACGAATTTGAGTATCCACATCAGAATGAAGATGTGGACTTAAATGCATCGCAACTAAAGGGAACGGGTTGTTACCCTGGTATTGTCGAAGAAAAAATTCGTTTAATTTTCTCGCCGGAAGATGAACTGAGTCTAGACGGTCAGATATTGTGTACTGTACGAACGGATCCAGGTTGGGCTCCTTTGTTTCCAACGGCAGGAGGTATCATCGTTGAGCGTGGTTCAACCTTATCTCACTCTGCGGTTGTTGCTCGAGAATTAGGTATTCCTGCTATTGTTGGTGTACCTGAGTTAACAAAGATATTGCAAGATCGAGAGCCTGTTCGTATGAATGGCACGACTGGAAAAATTGAACGCTTAGGTGTCGATCATGAGTAAACTTATTGATGATCTTTATCTGCCAGAATCGTTTTTTCAATTAACTAAAAAAATCTATCAAGGGGATCCGAACTGGATCCCTGAGAATGAGGAAAAGATACGCAATCAATTTTCGATAGAGAATAGTTATTTTGATCGCAGTACTGCAAAAGTCTTTGTTCATAACAAAGAAGCTCGCCTAGTTGGGTTTTATAACCCAGAGCTGAGTATCGAGGATGAATCTGTCGCCTATTTTGGTTTTTGGGAAACAGTGAATGATGCTGCTATTGCTTCATTATTATTTTCACAATTTGAACAGTGGGCTAAGGAGCAGGGGGCGAGCCGAGTCTATGGCCCTATTAACTTTTCCACCTACCAAAATAATCGCCTGCGAATCGATGCTTTCGAACAAGCACCTTTTATAGACGAGCCTTATAACCCAAGTTATTACCCAGAATTATTAGCTGGTCAAGGTTATGACATAAAATATAAATACTTGACGGGGATCAATCAAAACCTGCCAAATTTAGTGGAGCAATTGGCACCTTCTTTCGAAATGATGAAAAAGAAGTTGGACGGTGTTTTTCATTTCGAACCATTGAATGAAAAAGTTTGGCTCGAAAATTTAGAGAAATTGTACCCGCTCGTTGATTCTATCTTTAGTGAAAACTTTGCTTATACCCCAATTAGTTGGGAGAACTTTAAAGCTCAGTGTGGCGAAAGTTTTGCTAAAAAAATGTGCCCTAAAACCTCGATGCTCGTCCGAGATAATGACGGTGAAATAGCTGCATTCTTTATCACGTACCCTGATTACGGCAGTTTAGTAAATCAAGGAGGGCAGCAAGAGGGTGAGCTATTAAATAGTACCGACATCAGTTTTGACCAGCATTACCCTTTATTACAGCAGCCTAGGTTGCTATTAGCTAAAACCACAGGAATCGCACATAAATATCGAGCTTATGGGTTATTTCCATTAATGATCATGAAGATTTCTTCTGCTGCGCAAACCGATTACGAACATATGGCTGGAGCAATGGGGCGAGAAGACAACCCATCACTCAGTATCTATTATAAGTTAGTAGCGGATGGGAATAAGGATTTTGTGCCACGTAATTACGCTTTATATACTAAATCATTGATCGATATCGCAGGTATAGAGGAACAATAATATGGTTGATAATGGAAACTTTATCAGTCGTTTTATTCAAAATGCTGAGAATACTCCCGATAAAATAGCACTGCAGTTACCGCAGATGGATGGGCAAAATTGCTTGTCAGAAGCGTCTATTTCTTATGGCGAGTTGAGCAGCCTAATTGCAGCTTATAAGACATTGTGGCAAAAGAAAGGCTGGAAGGCGGGCGATCGAGTTATCGTCATACTTAAGCCGAGTAAAGAGCTCTATGCGATTGCAATGTCATTATTTTCGTTGGGAATTGTCGCTGTTTTCATTGATACCGGAATGGGCCGAAAGAAGATCCAAATGGCGATCCGTGATTCAAATGCGAGCGCTATTATTAGTATGAAAGCATTGATCAAGCTGTTCTGGTTGGTTCCTGCTCTTTGGCCACTGCAACGCTTTAGCATTGATGGTTCAGGGTTTGGTTATCGCAATATTATTGATCAAGTCAATGAAGTGATTTCCGAGCGGGCCAATACTAACGATACTCTAAAGGGCATAGAGCGCTCTAATACAGATCATGGGCTCATATCATTTACATCGGGTAGTACTGGCCGTCCTAAAGGCGCAGACAGAACACATTTTAGTTTAATTCAGCAGCATTTAGCGATTCGTGATCATTGGCCTGATGAAGTTGATGATATTGACTGCCCTTGTTTTCCGGTGATGGTATTGCATAACCTGAGCTGTGGTATGACCACCATTATGCCTAAGGTCGATCTAGCGCAACCTTCGCAAGTAAATGCCGAGGTTGTCATTGGCCAGATTCGTCAGCATAAAATAACTCGCTTAAGTGGGGCGCCAGCCTATATTGCTGCTTTAGTAAACTATTTAAGCCAGCAACAAGAGGGTTTAAATACCGTCTCTGAGATTAAAAGTATTGTAGTCGGTGGGGCAACAGTTTCTAAAGCGTTAGCGCAAGGTATTAGACAAGCATTTCCTACAGCGGATGCAAGAATTGTTTATGGCTCTACGGAAGCAGAGCCCATTTCAGATGTCAGTATGGATGAATACCTTGGCGAGCAGAAAGAAGGCTATTTAGTCGGCCATATTGCCTCACAAGTTGATTTATTAATTTCCAATGTCAGTGACCTTGACGAGCAAGGCAAAACGATCACGGAAGAAGTATTACTAGCCCGTGCCTGTCAGGTTGATGAGATAGGCGAGATTTTAGTCAGTGGCCATCATGTATTAAAACAATATATCGATAACCCCAGTGCCAATCGCGAAAATAAAATTCCTCGTAAAAATGTCGAAGCGACCAAATCAGTTTGGCACCGCACTGGAGATTGTGGCTACCAAGATAGCCAAGGTCGATTATGGTTAAGTGGTCGAATAAAAGACGTTATTCGCATTAATGGCCAGACTCTCCAGCCTTATCCCATTGAGCAAAAGCTCGATCAGGAGAAAGGTATTCAGCGATCTTCAGTTATTCATTATGAAGGTGAGGTGTATTTATTTGTGCAACCTAGCCAAAAGAAGACCGCTTCTTCCGTAATTGAAAGTATTACTCGCATTGCGTCAGATCATCTTTCGGATCTAGGTATTAAGCACATTCGATATATTGAAATTGAAAAGATGCCTGTGGATGGTCGCCATAATAGTAAGATTGATCGCCCATTATTACGTGAATCCTTGGTGGGTAATAAAGCCCATAAAAGTCAATTAGTAGCGCTCTAACGGCTGTGAATAAAATGATTGGAAAAGATAAGTCTCATGTTGAATAAAAAAATTCCGTTTATCATTAAATTGAATCGAGTGGATTTAATTACCCTCTCCAGTGTTTTAACGACCTTTATCGCGATGATGTATGCGATAGAGGGTCATTTATACTTTGCCATGGCGTTGCTTTTCTTAGCCATGACGGCAGATGCGTTAGATGGCATGTTGGCACGGAAATGGGGGCTTGAACGTGAGTTCGGTCGTTACCTTGATGGCTTCATGGATGTGCTTATCTATCTAGTAGTCCCGAGTATCATTATGTTGCAGTGGCAATTTGATGGCTATTGGTCGCTGTTTATTTTATTGATGATTGCTTGTGGTTGTATTCGTTTATCGGTTTTTAACCAGGTGGGGAATATAGAAGAAGCAGAAGATGGCAGCCAGAAAAAACTGAGCTACATGGGGATGCCCGTTTTTTGGAGTGTCTTTATTCTGGCCGCAGTCATGATGCTAGAAAAGGTGATCGGTTTAGCGCTTGCCCATAGTGTATTAGCCCTCTGTTTAACGGCTTTTAGTTTTTATATGGTGGTTGATAAACCCTTTTTTAAATTCAGTTCATTAACTCAGATATTAGTTTTAACCCTAGGCGGCTTTGCGGTTTTTACGCTGTTTGCCTTGCAGCAATACGGCTTGCAATCGCCGGTGAACATTTTATTACTTGCGCTCTATCTGCAAATCCCAGTAGTGATTGGTGGTGTGATGCATATGGTGGTGGTTAAGCGAAACTATTTAAGTGCTTTAGTGATTCCCATTCATCAGGGCTGGTTTGGTGCAAATAAAACGTGGCGTGGAATGTTCGTTGTTCCTTTGCTGACAGCGTTCGGTGGACTCTGTATGTTCCCATTAGAGTGGCTTATGAACCAAGCCATAGGCACCAGTTTATTAGCCCAGTGGAATCTTGCATTATTAGGGCTGATCGCAGGTATCGGTTATGTATTAGCCGAGCTACCCAATTCATTTTTTAAGCGTCGAATTGGCGTGCAAGCTGGGGAAGTTCCTGAAGGTAAGAAATACTGGTTTATAGCCTTAGACCAGCTGGATTCTGCTTTTGGTGTTGCCATCGCATATTGGTTAATGCTGGGAATTTCTTTAGAAACGGCTTGGGTATATGTCATTAGCTTTCCAATAACCGCGTTATTAGTGAAACAGTGGTTATTTAATAAAAATCTAAAGTCATCGGCGGCTTAGTTTTAGCTAGGCGCTAATACAATTGCGACCATTCTCTTTTGCACGATAAAGAGCTTGGTCAGCACTTTTCATTACATCGCTGGGTCTTTGATCGACTTGGCGCTGCGCAATTCCAAAGCTTACGGTTACTTGAACTTGTGTGCTGCTATCTGCTGGGGATTTTCTTGATTTTTTATTGGCACTTTTGCTCAAACTTTTAGGGCGCGTTTGCTTATCTCGTATCGTCAGGGGATAGTCCGCGATGCTCTGGCGAATTTTATCGATAAAAGGCTCGGCATCCTCTGTCGACTTACGTTTGAATAATAGAGTGAATTCTTCTCCACCATAGCGGAATGCTTTCCCTCCGCCGCGAACATTGGCTAATTCTTGTGCCACAATTCGCAAGACGTCATCGCCGGTATCATGGCCGTGGGTATCATTGAATTGTTTGAAATGATCAATATCGGCCATTACAACGCAATAATGTTTACCGCAATGTTTCAGCTCATTCATCAACGCTCGTCGCCCAGGTAAGCCCGTTAGTTCATCTAGAAAAGCGAGGTCGTGACTATTAAATAGCAGAGTCACCATCAGCGCTGTTGCCATTAAACTGGTGAATAAACTCGAAATACCGTTTTGTTCAAACCAAGCACAAATCAATGCACTGGTGACCATGCTAGCTAATAAAACGCTGTGGCTGCGATCACGTTTTATTAAGGTATGTACAAATAATATCAATGTCGTGATGCTCAATACCAAGGTACTGGCTAAAGGCAAAAGCCAATGGCTTAGCAAGTGTTCCGAGTTATGACCAAATGGCTGCAGCGATAAGTACTGGCTTAATAGCTGAGGGTAGTTATCGACATACTGAACCAAAAGATAGCCCGACAATAACTCTAAGCTAAAGATAGCGGCGAGCAGAAAGCCAATAGGGGATATTAGTTTACGTTCAGGCAGCCAGTAGATAATAAAAAAGTTCAATGGCCAGTAAAGACTCAGTAAGGTGAAAAAGGCACGTACCTGATCTTGCTCTAAGGGGGCTTGTAGCTGAGTTTGAATAATGGCGTAACCCAGTAATAAATTCCCCGCAGCCATCGCGATACGGCCCTGTACGAACTGTTGGCCAAGTAGAATAACCAGTATGGTGAGGCCATAGGGCACATACCTTAAAAGAATCTGATAGCTGTCTTCTAGGGTATGGATGGTTGGTAATAATAAAAGAGATGAAGCGATCAGACAGGCGGCAATAAGCCATGGGCGCAGAATGCCCAAGGAAACATGGCCTAATTGAACCAAGGCCGTTAAAAAAGAGGCTAAATAAGAAATAGACACCTGCATATGCTGAAATTTCGCTCCTTGAGACTTTAGTATCGGAGATTTTGACAGAATTACCAGTTACAGAGTGTAGGGGTTGGTTAGTTAAAGTAACTGGCTGTCGGGGGGAAGAGCAAAGAGCGGTTCACCACGGAGTACACGGAGGCGCTGCGCTACACGGAGGACAGCAAAGCATGAAAGCAAGGAGTTTAAAGAATAAATATAAGAAGTATGAAGTGCTCTCCGTAATGAAATATCTTTTAATGGCGCACAAAAAAGCCAGCGGGATAGCTGGCTTTTTATTAGCTCAGTAACGATCTAGCTAATCTTACCGGTTACGCGAGCACGTTTAGAGCCGACTTCAACCTCAGCTTGGTTCGCTAGCGCTTTCTCATCGAGATAATTATCCACGAGGTTCTTCACCGCAATGATCAAGCCCATCGCGACAAATGCACCAGGAGGAAGAATCGCGAATAAGAAATCTGGGTAATCATTAAAGATCACAATCTGCCAGTTCACCGCCATTTCACCAAAGATTAAATCCATGTTGGTGAATAGGGTGCCTTGGCCGATGACTTCTCGTACAACACCTAACAGAATCAAGACGACAGTGAAGCCTAGTCCCATCGTTAAACCATCAACGGCGGATGGAATTAAACCGTTTTTGCAGGCAAATGCATCGGCGCGACCTAGAATGGCACAGTTGGTTACGATCAGAGGAATGAAAATCCCCAAAATTTGATACAGCTCGTAGGTTAATGCCTGCATCACTAATTCGGTCACGGTCACAAACGAAGCGATGATCATTACGAATGCAGGTAAACGCACAGCATCACTCACGTGATTACGAATCAAAGAGACCGCAAGGTTAGAGCCGACTAATACCAAGATAGTCGCTAGGCCTAAACCGATGGCGTTAACCACAGTCCCTGTTACGGCTAATAATGGGCATAGGCCTAATAGTTGAACTAAAGCTGGGTTGTTTTTCCATAAACCATCTAAGGAAATTTCTTGTAAGGACTTATTCGCCATCTGCAAGTTCCTCCGCTGGCTGCGTTATTGTTTCAATCGACTTAATAGAATAATCTTTATCGACGGTGAACTCTTTACCGTGCTGCTGGAAGAATTGCAGTGCTAAGCGCACTGAACGAACCACCGCACGGGGGGTGATGGTAGCACCCGTAAATTGATCAAACTCGCCGCCGTCTTTTTTCACACCCCAAGATTTTTCTTCAGGGTTTAATAAGGAAAGCCCTGGGAATTGAAGAATCCAAGGGTGCTTTTTCGCTTCGATCTTATCCCCAAGTCCAGGAGTTTCTTTATGATCAATCACGCGCACACCGGCTAAACTGCCATCAAGTTTAATGCCCACAATCATATCAATATGGGTGGTATAACCGTCAGGGGCTGTCACTGGAAGAATGACGGTATGGGCTTTGCCATCTTTACGCGCAACATAGGCAACGGCGTCTTCTGCAATTGGTCCTAATAAGCGTACATTCCAGCGCGCATGAATTTCATCATGGGCTTCGTGGCTAGAAAGTGAAATCGTATCGTTCAATAAGTCATTATCGTATGTGCTTTGCGGTACAATTTCGTGCAACGCTTTTGCTTGCGCGATTTGAATATTCTTTTCAATGCGGTCTTTGGTCGCAACTTGAGCGATACCAATTGAGCCCGCGGTCACGATTGCAAATAAGCCAAGGCCGATGGCATTTTTACGAATGGATAAAAGCAATTCATTCATGGTTAGCCCTCCTCATCAGACGTATCAGGTTTAGTGGCTAAGCCGCGTTTTGCTTTTTCGTGGCCATAGGTTCTTGGCTGGGTATAAGTATCGATCATTGGCGCGGCGAAGTTCATTAATAAAACCGCAAACGCGACAGCATCAGGGTAAGCACCCCAAGTACGAATAACAAAAATTAAGATACCAATACCCGCGCCATAAATGATTTTACCTAAAGGCGTGGTCGATGCTGTAACGGGGTCGGTTGCTATAAAGAAAGCCCCTAGCATGGTTGCACCAGTGAAAATATGCAGTGACCAAGGTACGTACAAATCAGCGTCCCAGCCAAATAACATAGAGCAAGTGCCCAGCGCCGCTAATAAGCTGAAAGGAATATGCCAAGTAAAAATGCGCAGGGCTAATAGAGCTAAGCCACCGATTAAGAAAGCGATGTTAACGAACTCCCAACCACCGGCAAACCAGTTGCTGGCAGAACCACCAGAAGCAGCGCCAGAAACATCACTCGCAAATAAAGGCCCTTGCAGAATTTCAAGAGCGGTTTCGTTCTTGGCTAAATGCTTATAAGTATCTAACGGTGTTGCGCCCGAGAAAGCATCGCTTAGTCCCGCGACCAAAGGTGAAGAGCCGGAGAAAGTGACACTCAACGTATCGCTAAAAGAAAGGACTTGGCCATCGGTCAAAAAGAAAGGCATCGCCCAAGTGGTCGTCATTTGTACTGGGAATGAAATAAGAACCAGTGCATAACCGACCATAGCCGGGTTGAATGGGTTATTACCCAGGCCGCCATATAAATGCTTAGCAAAAATCATAGCGAAGCTAACAGCCACCACGGTGACCCACCAAGGGGCGAAGGGTGGCAGCGCAATGCCTAATAAAACTGCGGTTAATAACGCACTATTATCTTTTAAGAAAAAGCTAATAGGGCGTTTACGAACTTTCAAAATTAACGCTTCGCACACAAGCGCGGTAAAAGCCGCCAATGCAATATTGATTAAGTTACCCCAACCAAAAAAGTAAGTGAGCGCCATAATGCCGGGTACTGTCGCCAAGATAACCAATAGCATAATGCGGCTAGTCGAGTTACCGCCGTGGGCATGGGGAGAGGTGATGTTCATAAAAGCCATGTCTATACACCTGCCTTATCAAACTGAGCCAAATCTGCTTCTAGCTCTTTTAACTTTTGCATCTGTTTATCTAAGCCTTTTTGTAATGCTGGCAAGGTATCAAGACCTTGCTCTTGGGCTAGCTGGAGTCGTTGCTGAGATTTCTCAATACGATCTTGCTGAGCGCGTAGTTTCTTTTCGATATCTTCTCGGCTGACTTCTTTCTTTACCGGTGGCATCGCTTTTTTAGCTTCAGCAACTTGCTGGGCTAATAGTTTCACCTTGTCACGGCGGGTCGCGACGGCTTTTTCGAAGACTTCTAGTTTTTCTGATTCGGCGGCTTCAGCTTCGCCCGCTTTAATCTCAGCAACCTTATCCATCGATTTTTTTAAACCTGCTTGAGCAGCCGATAATTGCTTCTGCAGTTTTTCTAAATCAACAGGCTCTGGTTTTGCGCTCGCTTCAGTCGCAGGGGAGTCGCCATTTTTAGCGGCTTCTTCAGCAGCCTTAGCGGCGGCTGCTTTTTTAGCGGCTTGTGCTTTTTCAGCGGCGGCGGCGCGTGCCTGACGTTTCGCTTCTTTCTCAGCGGCTTCACGATCTAAGCGATCTTGGCGTGCTTCAAAACGCACTTTAGAGCGATTCGATTTATCTTGCGCAGCACGCTCGGTTTTAATCGAACCTTTGGTATGGCGATAGTATTGCACCAACGGAATCTGGCTTGGGCAAACATAGGAACACGCACCACACTCGATGCAATCGGCAATGTTATGTTGCTCGGCTTTATCTAATTCGCCCGCTTTACTAAACCAATAAAGTTGCTGCGGTAATAAATCCGCTGGGCACGCTTCGGTACATAAACCACAGCGAATACACTCAGACGCAATATCGTTAGCGGGTAATTCTTTTTGGCTAGGGGCTAAAACACAGTTACTGCTTTTTAATATTGGCAGCTCATCATTGCTCAAGGTAAAGCCCATCATTGGCCCACCCATAATGATGCGTGGCTTACTTTCAGTGCCTAGCAGTTTTTGGAATAAACTTTTTTCTTGTTTAAAACCGGCAAACTCTAATAGATGCTTAACCGGGGTTCCGATTAATACTTCAACATTTTGAGGTTGCTCAACCGAATCACCAGTAATGGTAGTGATGCGTGAAATAAGAGGTTTACCTTCGGCGATCGCGCGATAAATCGCTTCGCAAGTACCGATATTCTGACAAACAATACCAATGCTGGCAGGAATACCGCCACTCGGTACTTCTTTGCCCGTCAGAATTTTAATTAACTGTTTTTCACCACCGGAAGGATATTTAGTGGGAATCGTCACAACCGTAATATGGTGTTCACCGTGCACCTTGTGCAAAGCGTCTTCCATGGCCTTAATAGCTTCGGGCTTATTATCTTCAATGCCAATTAAGCAATTATCTGCAGCGGTCAATTTCATCAGAATTTGAATACCACGAATCGCTTCTAATGCGCGCTCGCGCATTAACATATCATCGGATGTGATATACGGCTCGCACTCAGCGGCATTGATTACCAAGGTATCAATTTGCTTACCTTTCACCGCCATTTTTACCGATGTTGGGAAGCCTGCGCCGCCCATACCGGTAATACCACAATCGCGAATACGCTTAATTAATACATCGTTATCCGCGTCTAAATAATCATTGATCCCCTGAGAGCCGTTAGCAATCTCTTCAAGCCACTGATCTTGACCGTCGCTATCAATAATAACGCAGGTACCTTCAAGGCCGGAGCTATGGGGTAATTCACGTTGCTCAATCGCGACAACCTTACCGGAAGTCGGAGCGTGAATCGCGGCACTGACAAAGCCTTTAGGGTGCGCAATGTCTTGGCCTTTTAATACCGTATCACCAATAGAGACGATGACATCTGCCGGGGCACCGATATGTTGGCCCACAGGCACTATAAGCTGAGCCGGTAAAGGTAAAGCGACAATTGCGCGTTGCGTCGACTGATGTTTGTTTTCTTGGGGGTGAATGCCACCGTCAAAAGAGTGCAGAGTAATTGGTTGCATTAGTGTGCCTCCTTGCTAGTCGCTATTAAATTGTCGGGTTTATCCCAGTGCCAGTTCTGAACGGTGGTTTCAATCGGCACCATATCAATACAATCAACCGGACAAGGTTCAACACATAAATCGCAACCGGTGCATTCATCTGCAATCACGGTATGCATTTGTTTCGCTGCGCCCATAATCGCATCGATAGGGCAGGCTTGAATACACTTAGTACAACCAATACATTCGTCTTCACGAATCAGCGCGACCATAGGTACGGCGCTTTCGGCACCGTGCTCGGCGTCTAATGGCTCGGGTTCAACCCCTAATAAATCGGCCAGCGCAATGATGGTGCTTTCACCACCCGGAGGGCACTTATTGATCTTTTCACCGCCGGCAATGGCTTCGGCATAGGGTTTACAGCCAGGGTAAGAGCACTGTCCACATTGAGTCTGAGGTAGAAGGTTATCAATTTGGTCGACAATCGGATTGCCTTCCACTTTAAATCGAACCGCGGCAAAACCTAAAATGGCACCAAAAATAAGGGCAAGGGTCGCCAACAGCAAAATGGCAATTAAAATAGAACTCATGATTAGATGCTCACCAATCCAGTAAAGCCAAGGAAGGCTAGCGACATCAAACCTGCAGTAATCATAGCAATGGCAGAACCCTGAAACGGCTTAGGCACATCAGCTACAGCAATGCGTTCACGCATCGCGGCAAATAATACCATCACCAAAGAGAAGCCGACCGCAGCGCCAAAGCCATATAATATGGACTCTACAAAACTGTTGTCGCGCTTAATATTTAACAGTGCAACACCCAGTACCGCACAGTTAGTCGTAATCAGCGGTAAGAAGATGCCGAGTACGCGATATAACAGAGGACTGGTTTTACGAATAGCCATCTCGGTGAACCCAACTACCACCGCAATCACCATGATGAAGCTGATGGTGCGCAAGTATTCTAAATCGAGGGGTACCAGCAAGTAGGTATAAACTAAATAACTACAGACCGAGGCTAGGGTTAATACAAAGGTCGTGGCAGCAGACATGCCTATTGCGGTTTCTAACTTATTGGAAACCCCCATGAAAGGGCATAATCCTAAAAACTGAACCAGTACAAAGTTATTCACTAATATCGTACTGACCAGAATTAATAAATAATCGGTCATCTTGGATGCTCACTCTAATCTAGCCCACGCTGTTACCGCAGAGCTCATCGTATTGGCTATGTTTGTATGAAAATTAAACACAGCTGAAATTTTGGCGCCTCATTATCCCAAATAGGCGTTATTTCATTCAAGTATATTTTCGGCTTTTTTAAGCTCATTTTGTTATAAGTATAGCGCTGGTTAGTTTACTTCCTTTAAATAGCTGCTGATGACTCAAATTTAGCGCAGCAGCAGTAGCAGATTCCCTGCAGAAACTCGTATACAATGCGTGTTTTTGCTTAGCGAGTAACCCATGACTGATACGCTTTTAACTCAGGCCGCTATTGAAGCCGCGCTGTCGTCTTACCAAGATCCTTACTTAAATACTGATCTCGTCAGTTTTGGTGCTGTGCAAAAAATAGACATACAAGCCGCAAGTGCAGGCGATGATGCGGGTAGTGATGTCAGTATTGATATTCACCTACCTTACCCATCCGACTTCCTGAAAGGTGGCACAGCTGAAATTTTAAAAGTGATGGTCGGTAATGTTGATGGCGTAGAAAACGTCAATATAAACATCAGCTGGGAAGTCAGTGCGCATAAATCGCAAAACAGCGTTGAGGCCATTAACCAAGTTAAAAACATCATTGCTGTTGCGTCGGGCAAAGGCGGTGTTGGTAAATCAACCACCTCGGTTAACCTCGCCATCTCATTAGCGAAAGACGGAGCCAAGGTAGGTTTATTAGATGCCGACATCTATGGCCCAAGCCAAGGTTTATTGATGGGAGTTGCTGAAGGTACGCGTCCTAAAACCATTGATAATAAATGGTTCGTGCCGATCGAAGCCCATGGTGTTAAAACCATGTCGATGGCCTACTTAACTACCGACGATACTCCTATGGTATGGCGTGGCCCAATGGTCGCTGGCGCATTGATGCAAATACTCACGCAAACCGCGTGGGGCGAACTGGATTATTTAATCATCGATATGCCACCGGGCACCGGTGATATTCAGCTGACGTTATCGCAGAAATTCCCAGTTGCAGGTTCGGTTGTGGTCACCACACCGCAGGACATTGCGTTATTAGATGCTAAAAAAGGCATCGAAATGTTTCGCAAAGTGAATATTCCAGTATTGGGTATTATTGAAAACATGAGCATGCACATTTGCTCAAATTGCGGCCATGCAGAACATATATTTGGTGAAGCTGGTGGGCAAAAAATTGCAGACCAATACGATACCAAGTTATTAGGGTCATTACCGCTATCGAAGTTTATTCGAGAGCAAAGTGACGCAGGCACCCCTGTCGTGGTTGAAGAAGAAAACAGTGATGTTGCATTAATGTATCGCAACCTTGCACGTAACGTCGCTGTTGAATTAGCGAACCGCAGTAGCAACGACCAACAAATTCCAAATATCAGCATTTCTGACGACTGATTATTTTTGTTAAAAAATTAAAAGGATAAAACCATGCGCTTAAGTGATGGTGATATTGAACAAAGAATTGAGCAGGGTTCAATACAAATTGAACCCGCCCCAGCGCCAGAGTCTATTGCTGGTATTAGTGTTGATTTACGCTTAGCCAATAGCTTTCGCGTATTCAGTAATAATACCGTAACGCACCTAGATTTATCGGGCGAGCGCGAACAACTAACCCGTGATATGGAACGTATCATGAGTAAAGAAATTATCGTTGAAAACGATGAGCCTTTCTTTATTCACCCAGGGGAATTGGTATTGGGTGCAACGTTAGAGTCAGTCACCATACCCGATGACCTAGTGGGTTGGTTAGATGGCCGTAGTTCCCTTGCACGATTAGGATTAATGGTGCACGTAACTGCAGGCCGAATTGATCCCGGTTGGGAGGGGCAGATCGTTTTAGAGTTTTTTAATAACGGTAAATTGCCCTTAGCACTGCGCCCAGAAATGGTGATTTGTGCTTTGTCTTTTGAAACCTTATCTAGTCCAGCTAAACGCCCTTATAACAAGCGTACGGATGCTAAATATAAAGGCCAGAAGGGTGCGGTATTTAGCCGTATAGCAAAAGACTGATTCATTTTAGTTTTTGATTAAGCGCTATATCTGCAAATTGTCGAGCGGGCTATTCGTGCCCGCGAATATTATCTTGTTGCTGTATGCGGATGGCATTCTCAATTAGCTCCTGAAGAGGCACTCTTAATGCAGGGCTTAAAATAGTCTGCCTATCTTTTCCGCCTTTACCATCATGAACCGTAAGGGCGCCTCGCTGAAAATCGATATCTTTAACTCTCAATCTTAAGCATTCAGTAATTCTTAACCCTGAGCCGTATAAAATAGAAAAAATTATCTTATCTCGGCCAGAGAGCTGGTCCAAGATTAGTTGAACTTCTTGAACCGTTAAAACAACAGGCAAGCGACGCTGCCGTTTCGCATAAGTGAATCCTAGGTCACCTAGGGGCTGGTTCAGAAATTGATTGTATAGATAAGCCAAGGCATTTAATGCTGTTTTCTGTGTATTAATAGCAACATCTCGGCGATTAGCCAAATATGAAAGAAAGCCAATAACATGCTCTGCAGTAAGATCTTTTGGATGCTGCAGGCGGTGAAATCGAATGTAATCTTTGATCCAGTAAATATATGTTTTTTCAGTACGAATACTGTAGCCGGCATGCGAATGTGCTGGCTGATTTGATTCAGGAATGGGCTTTTAGACATGCTAGCTACCTCAATTAACTAAAATTAAAATACTGGGTATCCATACAGTTGATATTTATACAGTAGTTCAATTTATGCGCGTTTGCACGGAAATATTATTTAACATGCGCGTTTACACTGGAATAGTTTAATAAAATGTAGCAAAATCAGTACATTATCAATATGGACGGCTGACATAACGAGCCCCTCGTTATTTAGGCAAACGCGCATGCGCGTATTTCTTGGATGGAAAGACGGAACTTGGAAATGGATTTTGAAAATTACCCAATGAAATCAAATCGTTGCCACGAATCCGTGGGCTCTTTTAGCGAAGAGTCAGTTCCGTGCAAACGCGCATGCGCACGATTAAAATGTTAAATTATTATAGATACGGTGAAGAACCGTCCAATTATGAGAATTAATAAAGAGCAGTTATCTGGAACGTATAAAAAACTGTATTACTGCGTTTCGGCAATACTTTTTGCTAATGATATCGAAGGTATCAATTTTGGTTCAAATGATGATGAATATGAACCAGAAGTAGAGACAATTCTTCCTCGATTGTCTGAAACAGAATCAATCGAGGATGTGCAACAAGTCATTTCAGAAGAATTCAACCACTGGTTTGGAAGCACTCGTGATCTTGACGAATATTATGTAACTGCAAAGGAAATATGGGCTGCCTGGAATAGCTATAAAAATGGTATGTCTTAAGAATTTAACAAGGCGTGTCACGAAGACAATCAAACCGTGTCACGATTTTTGCGAGCAAAAATTCGCGCCACAGTGTGTTTGCTCGTGCACATAGGCGTTATATCTGTAATATCGGAAATTGAATATGATAATTAAAAAAGTAAATTTATTGGTTTCATCTGTAATTGTATTAGCTCTATCTGGGTGCTCATTTAACGATGTAATGAACAGTCGATTGGAATTTATACCTAATGACACTCAAGCTTGTATGAAACCTGAAGGTAAAAACTCTATTGAAGTTTTTCGGTCTTCAATGCCTAAAAGGGAGTTTATTGAAATGGGGACTGTTTCCTCTCAGTATTCTTCCTACGGTAAGGCACTAGGTAAAATTAAAGCACTTGCATCGAAGAATTGTGCTGATGCATTAATCGATATCAGGGAGGCTAGTGTAGGCGTCATGGTTTCCCTTAATGCCACCGCAATTAAATTTAAGTAATAGATATAACAAAGCCATTTACGGGATAAACCCGTAATGGCAGGCGTTAACCCTATAAAGGAGATTCAACTTTGCCCCAGGAATTTTGGCAGTGGTTCGAGAAAAATATAGATACTTTAAATAGTTTCGAACCTGGAATGGAAGCAGTCCTTGATTCAGTTAGTGAAGCATTGTCTAACTACAATCCAAACCTTGCGTTCGAAATATCTCAACCAATCGATGGAACTCGTGAGTTTGTGATAAGTGCTGAAGGTGTTATGGATGAGTTTCAATCGGTCATTGACTTACATGAAGCTAAACCAGAATTAGAGGGGTGGGATATAATTGCTTTTCGCCCTCGCATGTCGCTTGATTACTCGATTGAATTTGGCCATTTAACGCTGAACCCTGAAGATTTATGGATATACTGGAGAGAGGAAGAAGGATATTTTGATCTTATTGTGTACTTTCCTAATTATTCAGAGGAAGAAAGAAATACATTTGTAGAGGCCGCGTATATTTTATTGGATATGGCCATCGGCGAATATTACGTCGCTGCGGGTATTCGCTATATTGACCATCAACAACTCCCTGAAAATCCTGAAGCTAATGGTCTACGTCCTTTTAAAGAATTACCGGAAGTGTTTTATGGATACATCGACCGTAGGGGTTAACAAACAAAGGCAGCGGATAAACCGCTGCTTTGGGCGTTGAGGCTGTAGAAAAACCTTATTTCCAGCCCATATTTTGTTAAAATAGCACCTCTTATCAAGAGGTGAAAAATGCCTAAGTTTATTCCTTATAATTACGATCAAACTTCTATGGTTGTCATAAACTACAAAGATCAATTACAGCCTGGAACATTTGAGCACGCAGTTCATTTCTTGATAGATACCAAACTCGATCTCTCAATATTTTATCCCAAGTTTAAAAATAGCGATGGCGGTCGCCCTGCATATGACCCCTCTATTCTGTTAAAGATAATTTTATTCGCCTACTCAAAGGGCATTACCTCTAGCCGTGAAATCGAATGGTGCTGTGAAACTAATATCATCTTTAAAGCACTCTCTTGCGATACGGTTCCTCACTTCACTACGATTGCTGCCTTCGTAAGTAGCAACGCGCAAGAAATAGAAACTCTATTCGAGCAAGTACTTCTAATTTGCCAAGAGCAAGGGCTGTTAGGTAATGAACTGTTTGCCATTGATGGTTGTAAAATGTCATCGAACTCTGCAAAGGAATGGTCTGGTACATTGAAAGAGTTAGAAGAAAAACGAGCCAAAATTAAGCGTTTAATTAGTCATCATGTCAGTGAGCATAAGAAAATCGATGGTAGCGACACATTAGATGAGCAACGTAAACTAAGAGCAGAGCAAGCAATCGATACTTTAGATAAAGCACATGAGAAGATTGATAAGTTCCTAAAGATGCAACCCCAAGGATGGGGCAAGGAAGAAGGCCAAAAGAAGTAAAGAGTAATATCACAGATAATCAATCTGGCAAGATGACAACCAGTAAAGGAACGATTCAAGGTTACAACGGCGTTGCAACTGTGGATAAGAAGCATCAAGTAATAATTGATGCTCAGGCTTTCGGAGAAGGCCAAGAACACCACACTTTAAAGCCTGTTTTAGATAATATTAAAGGGAAGTATCAACGTTTAGGTATTAGCTCAAATATCTTTGACGAAGGCACAATCGTTACAGCAGATACGGGCTTTGCGAACGAAGCGAATATGAAGTATCTGCATGAAGATAATATTAATGCTTACATTCCTGATAATAAATTTCGCAGCCGTGATCCAAAATTTATTAATCAAAAAGATAAATATGGCAAGCGACATCAGAACGAAAAGAAGAAAGGGAAAATTCGTAATGTTATCCCGCCAAGTGAGTTTGATTTCGATCCAGTGAATCTTATTTGTGTATGCCCAGCGGGAGAAACTCTGAGCTATCAAAGTACCAGAGTATCAGAGTCAGGTGCACCAAAAGCCTTCTTTAATGGTCGCCTCATGCAATGTCGAAATTGCGAACTAAAAACACAATGCATGCAAAACCCAAGCTCTGCTGATCATAGAAAAGGAAGTGGGCGGCAAGTGTCATTTATACTCGATCATAAACGTAAGCCTACTTTTACTGACTGGATGAAACATCGGGTTGATAGCAAATATGGAAAGCAGATATACAGCCATCGTATGTCGGTTGTAGAGCCGGTATTTGCCAATATTGGTACGAATAAGAAATTGAATCGCTTCAGTCTGCGTGGAAAAAAGAAAGTGGAAGCACAATGGCAGCTCTACTGTATGGTTCATAATATTGAGAAGTTAGCGAACTATGGGCAATTAGTAGCTTAATAGGACTTCCTGTAATGAGTTATAAGCATTTTTATCATTTATATGATGATTTGAGTTGCAAGTTAGTAAAAATCTGGCAAATTGGTGCGTAAATAATATTAGAAAGAAGGCGTAAGGGATGACTGTCTTAAAGCAGGGTTTTCCTACAGCCTCGTTAAGTGTCTATGAGAACTAAATACGATTTACAGTTAATGCAGAATGCTCAGAACGCACTGCTTGGTGAAGTCGCCCCTTCTTTCAGAGCAATCTCTTTTGAGCTTTCCTCTGATGGGGGGGACTTTTCCGCTCGTTTTATTTTCGATGGCGAGCCTAGTGAAGATGCTCTTGAAGTTGCTAGTGTTGTGATTACTAATATACTTGCTGATTACTCGAAAAATCATCGAAGCTATAAAGAAGAAATGCTGGCTGTTCCATATCCAAATGAAATGGAACATTTGCCGTTACTTGTTTATCTTCGTAATGAGGATGACTGGAATGCTTGGTCAAAATTATATAAAGACACTTAACAAAAGCATGTTGCGTAAACCACTGCGTGGTTTGGACGGTTTTTCCGCTCGTACCTCGCTACAAAACCGCCGCAAATGCTAGGCGTTCAGGCTGTAGAAAAATAGCCTGAGCCCACGAATTATCAGCCCCTTTCCTGTAAAATATGTTTTTTACCGCT